>OIWS01000035.1_pt1 | contig 188939 bp, 163 predicted proteins | sample 1587611 | NCBI WGS metagenome assembly OIWS01 (sample SAMEA3888919, study PRJEB22519) | human gut metagenome | biome: human gut; feature: human-associated habitat; material: faeces | place: Denmark | collected 2010 | reverse complement strand
TACTCCAGTAGTAACAGGTGGCGCAACAGCAACTCCAGAAGTTACAGCTACTCCAGTAGTAACAGGTGGCGCAACAGCAACTCCAGAAGTTACAGCTACTCCAGTAGTAACAGGTGGCGCAACAGCAACTCCAGAAGTTACAGCTACTCCAGTAGTAACAGGTGGCGCAACAGCAACTCCAGAAGTTACAGCTACTCCAATTACTACTCCAACATCAGCTCCAGCAACGGTTACACTAGCAGCAGTTACAGCTTCGGCTATTAGCACAAACAAAATTGCTGTTGAATTTAATAAGACAGTTACAGCTTCTGCTATTAAGGCAGATGATGTTGTTGTAACAGAAAATTCTGAAAGAAGATTCGTAAAATCTGTAACAGCGGACACAAAGAATGATAAGGTTTTAGTTGTTGAATTTTATGATAACTTAACATCAGGAAAGACATACAACGTAGCTCTTACTATTGAAGGAAAGACATTTGCTATGAATGTTGCATATACACAGGGCGCCGCTTCTAAAATTGTAGTAGCAGATCAGACAATTCCTGCTGCTAATGCTACAGCATTAAAATATACTGTATTAGATGCAAATGGATTAGATATTACAGACGTTACAAATGTTACTTTTACATCTGACAAACAGGATGCAATTTCAGATGGAAAGATTACTTTGGCAGACAAAGCCACAGCATTTGTTAAAATTACATGCACAGTTACAAATGGTACAACTGTTACAACAGTAACATCTGACCAGTTTACCGTTCGTGCAGAAGCAAAGGTGGCAAAAACTTTAGCAAATTATACTACAGCCGTAGAAGGACCTAACTTTGCTGCTACGGATTATAAGCAGGATTTAAATGTATTAGAAGATCAGACAAATGCAAAATTATATGTACAGTTAAAAGATCAATTCCAGGCAGACTTTACTGGAGGAACTACTACTTATGAATCTCTTGATACATCTGTTGCAGTTGTAGATAAAACAACAGGTTTAATTACTCCAATCAAAGTGGGAACTGCACCAGTTAAGATTACAAATGGGGCATTTACTCAGACAATTATGATTTCCGTTGTTGCTAAATCTACAATTCAGAAAATTGTTGTAAAAGATAACGCTCTTACAATTTATCCTGGATTAACAAATAAAACAGCTACAACAAATGTAAAATTAGAGGATCAATACGGAAAGGCAAGTTATACAGGTTTAACAGCTACTATTAAAGCAGGCGAAGATTTAGTAACAGTTGATTCAAGTAAACTTGCAACAGATGGAACTTTAAGTGTTACAGCAAAGGCTACTGATAAGACAGGAACAGCTGTAATCGAAGTTTCTAATGGCACATTTAAGCAGAATATTGCAGTTTCCTTAGTTGCCCTTGGAACAGTTGTAGGATATGATGTGTCTGGAGTTAAACCTACATTAGATAGAAACACATCAGCCGATTCAAAAGATAGTAACTATAAGGCTGACGAAATGACATTTACTGTTAATCCAGTTGACAAGGCTGGTAAGATAGCTGGTGATCCTGCGAACTTTACATATACCGTTAAATCAGGCACAGATGTAATTATTGCAGAAACAGATGCAACTAATACAGCTACAATTAAAATTAGAGAAGCTGGTATAGCAACAAATAAAACATATACAGTTACTGTAAAAGTTGGTAACATGGAAGTGAAAACATTCCAGTTCAACACGATTGATACACGTAAGGCACCTGCTGTAATCGTTGCAAAACAATCTGCAACAATTACAAAGACTGCAGCAACAGCTATTACAGACAAAGATAAATTAGCAGCAGCATTACAGACTGCAAAAGTGTTAAGTGTTGCTGATGGTTGCACATTAAAGAATTTAGACTTTGTAACAACGGATAGTACAGCAATTACTTCTAAGGGTGAGGTAAAGAAGGATGGTACTATTGTATTAAAATCTGTTGACGTAGAAGACGGTAAAGGTGATACATACACAGTTAAATTATCAGGAAACTTAACAATCAAAGTTGTTAATGGTGTTGCTGCTGGAGAGCCAACTGTTGTTGAAGGCGTTACTGCCGTTGAAGGTAAAAATCAGGTAGTTACAGTTACAGTAGGTACAAATGTTACGGAAACAGTTTCAGGTGATAAGATTTTAGGTGTAGATGTAAGCGGAATTGAAGGAAAGAGTAGTGCTAGCGAAGTTGCAACTGCTATTGCAGACAAATTTAAAGACAATAAAGATTGGACTGCTAAAGCAGATGACGCTGTAATTACATTTACAGCAAATGAAAAAGCTGCTAATGTAGATTTAACAGAAACAAACATGGCTGGAGCAACAATTGCTAGTGAGGCAAATGATGCTAAGATTAGCTATACAAAGACAACATCTGGTGTAGCTCCTGTAGAGGGTAAAAAAGCTTCTTACACAACTACTATTGTAACAAATAATGTGGCTGGTACTGCAAAAGTTACAGCTGCTGGCGAAAGTGATATTACAGTTACAGTTGCTAGTACAGATACTGCTGAAACAATTGCTAAGAATATTGCTGCTGCATTAAATGCAAACGCAACATTTAATACTACTTACAAAGCTAGCAATAATGGAAGTTCATTAACAATTGAACAGAATACAGCAGCAACTACAAGTGGATTTAAAGCTACCGTAGGATTTAGTTTAACATTCTAAGCGTATTGCATAATCAGATATTTTAACCTGAATATCAAAAATGATATGCTAAAACAAAAACGAATAAGAGTATTGTGAAGAAAGGATTTCTTTGCAATACTCTTTTCTAATCTTAAACATGCGTATATTTCATAATAGAATATAGATTGAGGTGAATGATTTGAAAAAAATAATAACGTTTTTCTTATGCTTAAACTTAGTTTTATTAAGTTCCTGCGGAAAGACATATACCTATAGTGAAACAAAAAGTGGTTCAAGCATACAGGAAATAAAGCAATCTCTTGGAAAAGAACCGGCAAAGGAAACGGCAGATAAAAACGGTAATGAATTTATTACTTATGAGGAGTGTCCATATTTAGGTTATAAGGGTACAAGTACTTATTGTTTTTCTGACGATAAAATGCAATTTTCAAAATGGGAATATAAAAGTGAAAATGCTTCAAAGGCAAAGAAAGTTTATGATAAAATTATAAACGAAAAACAAAAAAAATATGGTAATGGAAAAGATACCCAATCAGAGGGTGTGTATATGTGTAATTGGAATGATGGAACAAATAGTATTGCTTTGACATGTATTACAAATGAAGATACTACTGTTGTTACTCTGACGGAGATTATATCTTCTAGTGAAGAAAAATAACAGGTATAAAAGCCACAAAACACTTTTATGGACCATGATACGGATATTAAACCAATTGCAAAAAGTGAAGAACATTACCAAAAATGGGTGGACGTTTATCCGTTTTATGCAAATAAGAGATGGGGTGACATTATATGTAGCCTAATGAAATCGGGTCGCAAAAAGATTTGGTGTTATATCGAATTGAAACAGCGAAAGAAGACTTAAATTCAGCTAAAATTTTAATGTGTAAATTTTCTCTCATACAACAAATTAATAGAATTTTTTCCTATAAAGTATTATAATAGAAGTAAGTTTTGGGGCTACCTAAGATAACAGAAGGGGGAATATTTATGAAGTTAAAATTAAAGGGAAAATTTTGGGCTATGTCAATGCTACCATTACTTTTAGCAACTATTATTATTGCTATTATAATGGACTATCGCATTAGCGGGCATTTGGAAACATTGGTGAAAAACAATCTCTATGATGTAGCGGTTATGGAACGAGATAATATATCTCTATCAGAGGGTAACAGTTATCGACTGGATCAGGACGGAAACTTGTGGAATGGGGATCATTATAATATTTCAGAAGATACTGAATTGATTGATACCATTAAAAAGAATAATAAAATAGAAACTTCTATTTTTTACGGAAACACCAGATGCATTACTACATTGCAGGGTTCTTCAAACGATACAACAGGCAATAAAGCAGATCCGAAGGTAACAGATGTAGTTTTGAAAAAGGGAGAAGAAGGCTTTTTTAAAAACATTTCTATTTTAGGTCAAAAATGCTACGGTATTTATATCCCTTATTATGATGACAATTCGGATGAACCAGTAGGTATGGTATTTGCGGGTATGCAAAGTGCTACCATCCGTAAAATGGTTACAGATATTATGGCAGTTATTGTATTGATTATGCTCATATTAGTAATTCTTTCAGCCATTTGTATTTGGATACTCTCTGGACAAATTACAGGGCGTATTGCATACGGTGTAAAAAATTTGGGAGAGATTGCAGATGGCAATTTGACTAATCCGATTGATACCAAATATACCAAGTCTACAGATGAAACTGGGGAACTTGTACGAAGCGTTGTAAATTTACAGCAAAAGTTATCTGAGATTGTTGGTAATATCTCGTCAGAAAGTGACGTGGTACAAAAATCCGCACAGATTATGGATAACGAACTGATGCGGACAAAAGATACGCTGGAACAAATCGAACAGGCCGTAGCAGAAATTGCAGATGGAGCGACCTCTCAGGCAGCGGATGCACAGCTTATGAATAATGATGTTATTTTCATGGGTGAGAGAATCCAGGAAACCAATGAAAATATTGAAAAAATACATACGGTGGCAAATCATATGGAAAAGAACAGCCTTCGTGCCAAAAATACTTTGCAGGAATTAGAGGACATCAATACAGAGGTAAAACAGTCAATTCAGGTAATTTCACAGCAGACAGATACCACAAACGAGTCTGCACAGCGCATTGAAGAGGCAATTAACCTTATTACTACCATAGCCGAAGAAACGAACCTCCTATCCTTAAATGCCAGCATTGAGGCTGCCAGAGCAGGAGAACAGGGAAGAGGATTTGCAGTCGTTGCATCCCAGATTCAGAAATTGGCTGAACAGTCTAACGAATCCGCACAGCAGATTGGAGAATCCATTACTGTATTACTAAAAGATTCTGAAAATGCAGTAATTACAATGGAACATGTGAAAGAAGTCATGAATAAACAGAATCAGATGTTGCAAGATACCAAAAATGTATTTGATATAGTGGCGGAAGATATCAATGCCTCCCGTAAAGAAATTGGACGTATTGCGCAAAACAGTGAGGAACTGGATAAAGCAAGAGAACAAGTCGTTGACCGAGTACGAAATATCTCAGATGTTTCAGAACGCTATGCGGCAAGCACAGAAGAAACCAGTGCTTCTACCACAGAAATGAATACAAAGATACAAAAGGTTTCAGAAAATGCAAATCAATTAAAAACTGTATCCGACAACTTAAAGGAAAATGTACATATATTTAAGTTATAAATAGAACCAATGAGTATGAGGTTTTAAGTAGTTTCGGTAAGAGAAAAGCCATTATCCAAGCTGGTGTTTACGCTTGGGATAATGGCTTTTGTTTTATACTACAACTTCTAAAATATCCTTTGTTGTATTAGAGAGAGGATTCTCCTTTTGCAGTTGCATCACGCTTATACTGTAATTATACAGATAGATTTCAAATATTTTATTTGAAATCGCCACATAATCATTTCGGTTAGCAAATATCCCAAACATTTCACCTAATTCTATTATAGGATTAGCGTGGTTATACATAAATTCTTCGCCATCATAAAGGATTCGGAATACTAAATCCTTCAATTGTGCATTGTTTTCAATATTATTGCGCAAGCTATCAAAAAGTGTATTGTTTCTACTATTTAAAATACCTTTAATTGCAAGTTGAACGGAATGCCTGCCCCATTCGGTTGGTGTATTTTGATCCATCCATTTACATAACCAACTAACCAAATAGGGATAACCGTTTGTATATTTATAGATTTCTTCAGACATTGCTACAATATCCATGCCTGTGTGATGATCCTGTTCATATTCCTGCAACATGGTGGAAATTTCCTGTGGGGAAAAGCTCATATCTACCTCAAAATCCACTGCAATATTCCAAGGACTGTTATACTTTTTTTCCTCATCTGGACGGAGTTTCAGTTTCATATTTTTTATATCATATACACCTGCTAAAATGACACTTTTAAATGTCGCATCTCCATCCGCTCTATAATCCAGATATTTATTGCGTAACATTCCCAAAAAATGAAGAAAAACCTGATTATCAGAGCTTTTGTCCACTTCATCAATGATTAACACAATTTCTTTATCTGCTATTTCGCATAGAGTTGTAATCTTATCTCCAAGATATGCAATAGCATCCTCCTCTTTAGAAAAATCTTCTATGTTTTCCCAAGTTTCTATTAGCTCCTGAGTGGCATTTGCTTTTTTTAAGCTTTTTCCCATTTTTTTGATAAAATTCCACACAAATAAATAATCACTTTTAAAAAAGGTATCACCAACCCCTTCAAAACTCATGCGAACCATTAAATATTGATGCTGCAATTTGCGAAATAATGTAGAAATCGTAGTAGTCTTGCCATATTGCCTAGCGCGGTTAATCGTAAAATAGTCGCCATGTGCAATTAATTTCTCAATCTGTCTTATTTTTTCCGTTATATCAACCATATAGTGCAACTCTGGTATACAGATAGCTGTAGTATTAAATTCTTTCATGTTTTCGCCTCCCCGTTTCCGTTATTTTAGTCCTGTCTTTCGTATTATGTCCATTATAGCATGATTCTAAGGGCTTGTGAAATAACAACGGTTGTTCAAAAACATATTTCCCTCCTATTTCATCATTTCCGTAATACACACCGCATATTTCTGATCCTGCAATGCGTAAGCGGCAATGATATATTTATTCTCCTCCTCAAAGGTAGTAGTATGGTTTGTTTTATCCTCGCTTCCATTTCCATATTGCTTTTTTAAGGCAGTGCAGATATTTTCATATACCTTTTCTGCTTTTTTCTCTTTCTTTTCTATATGCGTCCATTTTGAGTAATAAAGCATATCGTCGTAATATTGATAACTCATAGACCCCGTATAACGGTCATATACGCTTTTTTTATATGTATAGGTAATTCCACCGTCCTCTGTTTTTTTGGTTTCATTTGGCTCGCTGCCGATGGTCTGTGCCATATCTTTTTGGCTGGTTGTCCGTTCAAAGGATGTATAGTCAACCTTTTTGACACCGCAAGCCACAAATAAGAGACACAAACTGGTTAATAATATGGTTAAATATAGTTTTCTTTTCATTTTTCAATCCCTATTTTCTGTTAAAAATGTGAGAAATTAGCAAATAATCTCTCAAGTAGTATTGCCCTCCGAATTCATGTAAATATAAAGCGAAAGGGCAACATTGACTAAAAAAAATTACAAGAAAAGCTAAGGATTTCATAACCCTTAGCTTTTCCATATGACATGTTTAATTGGAACATAACGTTACAATAGTGAACATTCTAAACCAATTAAGCTGCTGTATACTCTACTGTATAGTTTACACCATCTAACACAATAGTAATAACATAAGTCTTTCCACTTGTGAAGTCATCCTCAGCTATAGCATTGCTGATAGTTACAACACCACTTGTTTCTGTAGCTAAAATAGTTCCTTCGCTATCAATACCAGTACCTTTTAATGTTACGTTCTGGTATTTATAACCTGTAATAGTATTACTGCTATCCATTACTGCAATTTTTTCTTGAGCAGTAACTTTTGTAATCAAGCTAGTTGCTTTTTTAGTTTCTACCTTATTACCGTAAGCATCTTGTGCTGTCATAGTAATATTTTTCGATGTTTTATTATATTCTACATTATATTTTTCAAATGTTCCAACATTAACTTTTACCGTAATGGCAACTGTTGTTTTACCAGCCACTTCACCACAGTTAATTGAAATCTTGTCACCTGATTCTGTTACTGGAACGGTAATCTTTGCAACACCTGCTTTAAAAGCAACTGCTCTTGTGTATTTCTTTGCACCAACAGTTACTGATACATACTCTTCACCAGAGTAGTCTTTGTTAATATTAGCATCAGTTGCATTACTGTCCACAGTATATGCTTTGAAAGTAATAGTAGCTGTATCTCCAGCATTATATGCTGTTTTGTCAGCAGTTGCTACTACAGATTTTACTGCTGGAATTACTTTGATATTACTTTCTAATGTAGTAACAGTTTTTCCATCAGCCGCTGTGTACTTAAATGTAACTTTTTCTGTAGCTCCATTCATACCATAAATATAAGTTTTTTTGTTTCCATTAAATACATTCATGCCTGTTGTAGTATCAGTAAATGTACTAGGTGCATCATTAGGTGCATTCTCAGCACTTACTAATACAACAGCTCCTTGATCTGATGTTGTACCATCAGTTCCCTTAGCTACTGTATCATTTACTGTAAAAGTACAAGTATCTTCTACTTTTGTTGGTACAATGGCTTTTCCGTATTGGTCAATAAATGCAAAATCAGTTAATGCTACTTCGATATTCTTTCCTTCTTCCAAAGTTTTCTCTGCTGCAAGCTTGCTATTTGCTGCAAATCCTACTAACTTTGTAGCCTGACGTTCTGCATAAACAGTTACATCAAAAGTCTTAATTTCACCTGTAGCTGCTACTGTAACTGTAATAGTAGCCTTAGAGCCATCATTTGTTCCTGTTCCGGCTGTAAATGTTGGTACACCATCTGTAAAGGTTACTTTTGTTAAATCTAATACACCTGTGTTACTACTTTCAATAACTGTACCATTAGCCAAAACTACTTTTCCAGCAGTCGCAGAACTAACATCACCTGTAGCAGTCTCTGTAGCAGTCCAAGCCGTACTTAATTTGAATGCTTCACCATATTGATCCTTAATTGTAATTGGTAACTTGAAGGTACCCTTTTCAATTAAACGATCTTCATTTTTATCTCCAAGTGTTAATGTTCCAAATTCAACACTGTTTGCAACTTTATCCTTAACAACTGTTACAGTCTTACTATCGTTTAGTGTACCATATGCTAAAGTAATACGAATTACATCATCTAAGTTAGCACTGTTTGTATTAATTGTAATTTTTCCGTTTGTAGTCGCTTCTACTTTCACTGACTGGCTTTGAGTTACATTATATACAGTAGCTGTAACTCCAGAAGTATCCATAGCTTCCTTAAACTGGTTCTTCAATGAAATATTAATTGTTGCTGTAGCACTCTTTTCTACTCTTACACTATCAACAGAAATCTGTGCTGCCTTTTCAACTTCTCCCTTGAAAGAGTTTGTTAAAGCTTTTCCGCCATTTTCTGTAGCTGTAACTTCGTATGTATCATCAGCAATCTTTTCAGAAAGAGTTAATAATGCAGTCTTGTTGTCAATCCACTCTACTTTTGAAATTGATTTTGTAATAGCAGATGCACCTGTGCCCTTTGTAATTGCAAATTTAACGTTTGTTCCTACAACTGGCTGATTGAATGTAACTGCAACCACACTAGCACCTGTTGTAACTGCTGTAATAGCTGTTGCAGAAACCGCTTCTGGAGTTGATGTTACTTCAGGAGTAGCTGTAACGGCTGCTGTTGTAACTGGTGTTACCTCAGGAGTAGCTGTAACAGCCGCTGTTGTAACTGGTGTTACCTCAGGAGTAGCTGTAACGGCTGCTGTTGTAGCTGGTGTTACTTCAGGAGTAGCTGTAACGGCTGCTGTTGTAACTGGTGCTGTAGCTGTTGCTTCTGGAGTAGCTGTAACGGCTGCTGTTGTAACTGGTACTGTAGCTGTTACTTCAGGTGTTGCTGTTGCTGGTGTTGTAGCCTTCTTAACTGTTACTGTTACAACTGCCTTCTTACCAGTTACTTTAGATGTTGCTGTAACCTTTGCTGTACCAGCAGCCTTAGCTGTTACTCTTACATATGCTGCATTCTTAGAAACTTTTGCAGATGTCTTACTTAATGTTGCAACCTTCTTGTTGCTTGTTGTAAATGCTACGGTATCACCGTTTCCAGCAGTTGCTGTAAACTTAACTGCAGCAGATTTACCTGCTGTTAAAGTTACTTTTGCCTTTGCAGCCTTTACTGCAGTAGCTCCAACTTTAACTATGTAAGATTTCTTACCAATCTTGAATGTAGCCTTACCTGCCTTCAATCCCTTGATTGTAAACTTCTTTCCCTTCTTTGTGACCTTAACTACCTTCTTTTCTGCCTTAGAAAGTCCAGTAACCTTGTTTGCAGCAGAAGCTGTAACTGTGAAAGATTTTTTTACTCCTACTACCTTGTTTGTTGCTGCGTCAGCAGTGATAGGACCAGAAGTGACAGGAAATGACAAAATTTTCAGCTGGTATTGCTACCAGCTAATGTAAAAAAAATAAAAAATTGTTTGCTAATTCACTATTTATAACATCTGCCATACATATTATTTTATTTGAAACAAGTAATCCTTTACATGTTCTTTATCGTCCACGGCAATGTGATAGGTATGCATAATTGAGGTATAATATTTCATAATTTCTTCTTTGCTAATTTTTTCCGTACTCGGTTCATCCTTTTCAACATAGGTTCGTGCCTTGATATATGGTGTTTCCGCATGACAAATCGTTTCCAACATTTTGGCATTGTATACGTCAAAGTAATATTTTTTTACAAATTCTAATAACTCAATTTCGTTACTATCAAAGAAATCTTGGGTCTCTACTTTGGGTAATGAATGGTATTTGAATTGCTTAAAGGTATTATATACTTCAGGATAAACTGCACCGTGTATCCATGCCTGACATTCATTTTCAAATATCCACTTATGATTAAATGAAATACTCCAACATTGAACGAAATACAATATTTTTTGCAATGCTAAATGTGTTATAGATGTTTCCTCCGTCGTTTGCGCTAGAAACCAGTTAATTACACTATATATTTTCCCATTTGTTTTTGCAAAATTCTCTATTTCTTCGTTTGCTTTTTTATAAGCCTTGATAAAAGCCTTATCTTTTCGAATTTCATTGTTGGTTTTTTCGCTCATAGAATTTAACAAATCTATAAAATTATACGGATTGTCCAAGCCACGCAATCTATCACTATTTTCCTTACTTGGCGTATAATTCTTGTTAATATAACGTGTAAGTGTGATTTCACCCCACCCCAATAGTTTACTTAAAAATTTTTGACTGATTTTGTATTTTTCTAAAATCATCAGCATTTCTTCTTTTGAAATAATATTTCGTTGTTTCCGAATTTCTTCATTTGCCTCTTCCATAATTTTAGTCTCTAATTCTTCATCATATAATGGAGCACCACAATTTTTGCAAAATGGGACTTGTACGTTCTTATAAAAGCGATATCCCTGTCCCTCATACAAACGCTTAATTTCTCTTGTTTCATAATTATTGCTGCATCCACACTCAAAACAAACTAAATTTTCCATTTTGCATGCTCCTTTCTTTTAATTGTCATAACTTCTCCTTAATGCTCCTATTTATAATTTATTCCTTACGACTTAGAAGGATAGCTATCTATACGGATAGGTCAACTGGTATTCATCATCAATATGTGTTTCGGGATGAAAAGACATAATCAATAATTTCTTCCCATTTAACTCACGGACTTTTAATTTTATATATAAATTTTCTTGACAATCTACCATTGTTTCCGTTATGCCAAAGAACCAAAATTTTTCTCCAGCAAAGTTAGAATTTCTATCTTCCTGTGTATAACTATAATTTTGCACACCTAATTTCAAAATAATGGGTATTAAATCATCTTTTCTTAAATTATTTTCTGTCATATAGGCTAGTGTTTTATTTACTTTACCTCGCCAAGGTCTATTATTTACTGTAACATTTTCTTCATTTAAACAAATGGAGTGAATTTCTCTCAACCATTCTTCAACTATATTTTTATCTAATATAGTTTTGGAGTTTTCTCCCAAACAAATTTCCTCCTTCGTAAGAAATTTAGGTATCATTGATACCGCTTTTAGTATAATATAGAAAACCTAATTAGTCAACAAAATAGTATCAATGATACCGTTTGTTTTTATATGAGCAAATAGCAAAGCGGATTGCCACTATCCTTGACTATTTTACGCAAAATCGTAAATTTGAAACTAGAACAATTGAAAATAGTCAAAATATAACATTTCGTGTCATAAAATGCTAAAATTCATAATTTATTCGTGTTATTTAGTGTAATTTTCGTAGCTTAATTCATTACTTTTTACACGTATATTTGCGAAACTATATTCAATATATGTACTATTCACAGGTAAGTATTTTCGATACTGAAAATACCGTATGAAAGGTATTGTGTCGCAGGTTTACAAGGTAGAGCAAATTAAAAAACCGTTGGAAAACTATCGGGATATTGATGACTTCAAAATTTACGTTTCAGATTTGGGATTGTTATGTGCCAAGAAAGACCTGGCTGCTAATGACATTCTTTATATGGTCGAAGAACTAAATGATTTTAAGGGCGGTATGGCTGAAAACTATGTCAACGTACAGCTTTCCATCAACGGATATCATACTTACTACTGGGAATCTAAGCGTGGAGCGGAAATTGATTTTGTTATTCAACGTGACGGTCAGCTTATCCCTATTGAGGTCAAATCTGCCGATAATACGAGGGCCAAAAGTCTGAAGGTCTATATGGACACCTACAAACCTTCTTATGCAATTAAACTTTCTACGAAAAATTTTGCATTCGAGGATAATAAAAAGATTGTTCCACTATATGCGGCATTTTGTATCTAAGAGGGTACAAAATGCCGCTTTTATATGAGTATCCGACTTTTTTGTTCCTACAGGCAAGAAACTCTATATTAAAATGAGTCAGATACAATAATTTGGTTATCAGGTGTGTAAAGTGTAAAGCTTTTGACTTTTACTATATTTTGTCCTTTTATATACATGTCTGTTGTTTGATGAAAGAATGTTTCTATGTATCTATTTTTAGTATTATGATCTTCTGCAATTCCAAGATGATTGTATCCATTACTTGCTTTCTGCTCAAATAGAAGATAATCACTTTTAATTTTAGAATTAATAAGTGTAGGATTAAAATTTACGACTGCATCTGTATAGGTTAATGTAGTCAGATTATCGTAAGAAAAATTTTTATATCTTGTTTCTATATTTTTATAAAATACACTGGATTTCACCATGTTATCGTTAAACCTACCCTTTTTGATACGATTTATGATGTATTTGGTCTGTACCACTTTGTTGTTTTTATCATTAAATAGTTGAATGAGTTGAATATCGGTTAATTTGTGTAATCCTAGTAAATGTATGAAATTTTCTTCTTTGTATGTGAAATCAATTATCAAGCCATTCGATAATAGATATTCTGCCCTACAGTTTTTCAATCGCATATAATCATTGTATTTTTGTAATAGTAAATCTTCCATAGTAAATCCCCTATTTATATCAAAAAAAATGCTCCTGACATTTCTCAGGAGCATTATCAATCTTTTGTAAGGTTCCTTGGTTTTCAGCTTTACAGCCTATTCGGGAGAGCGAACCAACTCTCATTTGGGAACTCCAATCGTGAGCCGAACGACCACGACCTTCTTTGTTCACTTATATAATAGCATGTTTTTTCTATAAAATCAATGGGTATCAATATTTTTGCCTTTCCATCATTTTAACATTGTCAAGAAAGTTCCCAGAATTTTACATAGCTATTTTGATACCGTATTTCTTTTTACCGCGATTAAATCCCTTTTACGCTCTGTGCATACTTTGTTTTTGTCTCCTGCACTTTCTTTTCATCCGCACCAGGTGTAGGATACAGTCCTCTTTCATGCATCATGTTAAATACATCATTTTGAATTGCATGTTCCTGAGATAAAATCTTTAACAATACATCGCGTACCTGCTCATGCACACATTCATTAGAATAGGTATTATAATTACAGGTAGATGTTTTTTCCGCTGTTAATGCGTCTCCTAAAATTTCTTTTTCTGAATAAATAGCTTCCATTTTTACTTTACCGCCTTTCTTTTTTGCACATAACTATAGCATGATGCCAAGAACAAAAACCTAACACCTCGTTATGCTTACATAAAAATGATGTTAGTGCTTAATGCTCCGCCAAGAATAAACACAGAACATATACTACACAACATCCAAGCATAGAGCAGGGTTGTAGCTATTGAAAAATGCTACAATCTGTAAAGTGTCAGTTGTTCTCAACATCATAACGTCTGTTCCAAACCTGAATATAAGATTTATCCGAGCTGATCGAATAGCATATTGAAATGTCCCTGATGCTTAGTGGCAATCTTTTCAAATTCATTTTTAATTGCTGGGTCTGTGGTTTGTTGTGCAAGCATTTGGAACTTTTTCACAAGAAGTTCTTCCTCATTAAGCAATTCATTTAGTGCAGATAATTCTTTTTCTGATAACTGACTCATCGTCTACCTCCATTCTAAATGCCAATTTTAATATTTTTTAAGGCATTTCTGTTAAGTAGTATGTTCCGTTTTTTTCAATTTATTCTTTGTTTTTCTTGGAAAGTTACAAATGCAAAGAAGCATTATGTAATTATTTAAGTTGTGGCAGTACTCATAACGGCTTACAGCTAAATATAAATTTCAACTCATTACCTGCATAATAAAAATACCAACAGAAAATCATATCTTCCCTGTTGGTATTTTACTATTTTGTAAACACTAAACTTTAATTTTTATGTTTTTCATTTGGATATTTATTTCATCATTTCAGTAATGCACACCTCATATTTATCATTTTGTAGTGCATAAGCAGCAATGATATATTTCTTATCCACTTCATAGGTAGTAGTATTGTTCGCCTTGTCCTCTGTTCCCTTTCCATATTGTTCTTTTAAGGCAGAACAAATATCTTTATATACCTTTTTGGCTTTTTTCTCTTTCTTTTCGATATGTGTCCATTTGGAATAATAAAGCATATCGTCATAATATTGGTAACTCATAGAACCTGTATAGCGGTCGTATACACTCTTTTTGTAAGTATATGCAACTCCACCATCATCCGTTTTCTTTGTTTCATTTGGCTCACTGCCAATGGTTTCTGTCATATCTTTTTGCGTGGTTGTACGTTCAAGTGATGTGTAATCAACCTTCTTAACACCACAAGCTACAAATAAAAGACAGAAGCTAGTTAATAAAATGGTTAAATATAGTTTTCTTTTCATTTTTGTCTTCCTATTTTCTATTTAAACTACGAAAAATATTTTTTTAATTTCTCATGTATTGTTGCAATCCGAAACCTCATATAAAACATGAAATATAGATTATTATTATTTTATTGTTGTTAGCAAAAATTTATAAGAAAAGCTAAGGATTGTTAAACCCTTAGCTTTTCTATATGTTTATTAAGATAATTTTAATTGATTTAAAACAATCTTATCGTGATTTTCATCTGCTTATGCAACAGTACCTGTATAGCTTACACCATCAACAACAACTGTTACAATTACACCTGCAGCAAGTTCAGTATTCTTTGCTACATCTGTTAATGTAATTACACCATTTGCTACTGTAGCAAGAACTGTACCTTCAGCATCAATTCCATCACCCTGTAAATCTACAGTTTTTCCTGCTGCTGTCTTAGCTGTAACTTTAACTACCTTGCTAGTTGGAGCTTTAGTTTCAACAGTATTGCCATAAGCATCTTTAGCTGTTAAAGTAACATTCTTACTAGCTGCACTAACTTCATATGTACTGAATGCTGCTGGAGCTACCTTTGTAACAGTAAGTTCATCAATAGAAACACCATTTACGATTTCAGTAACAGTAATCTTAACATCAGTACCAGCTGTTACAACAGGAACCTTAACAGTTGCTACACCAGCCTTAAATTCAATGTTTCTTGTATATTTCTTGTCACCAACTTTAACAGTTGCATACTCACTATTGTTGTAAGATGTGTTAATTTCTGATGTCTGCCAAGCACTTCCGTTTGTAGGAGTCGCATTCTTATATGCAGTTAATGTAACTGTAGCTTCATCACCTGCTGTATAAGTTGTCTTATCAGCTTTAGCAACCATTGCCTTTACAGCATCGATTACAGTAAAGTTTGTAGTTAATGTAGAATCTCCAAGCTTATAAGTAACCTTTTCTGTTCCACCAAATACTGCATGTACATAGCTAGCAGCTTCTAATGGAGTAGTTACTGTATCTGTTACAGTAGCATTAGTAGCATCAAAAGTATCACCAGTAGATAAAACAACTGCACCCTGAGCATCAGAAGTTGTTGCAGCAGCATCTACCTTTGTGGCCTTAGTATCTTTTACAGTTAATCCAGTAGAAGGAGCTGTTGTAATTGCTTTTCCATACTGATCTGCATAAGTAAAGTCAGCATAATTTACCTGTACCTTATCACCTGCTGTTAATGTCTTTTCTGCTGCTAACTTACTGTCTTTAGCAAAACCTGTAATAGCAGAAGCTACTCTTTCAGCATATACTTTTACTACATATGTAGCAACCTTACCAGTAGAAGGAGCTGTTACTGTAAGAGTTACCTCTTTACCTGCGTTTGTACCAGTACCAGCTTCAGCTGTAAATACTAATCCTTTTTTAGCATCTACAGTTACTTTTGTAAGATCAATTACGCTACTGTCTGAACTTGTAATAATAGCACCATTTGCTAATGTTACTTTTCCTGCGGTAGCAGTAGCACCTGAGAAATTGTCATCTGCAAATGTATATGTATCATTGTACTGATCTTTTACTGTAATTGGTAAATAAAATTCATTGCTCTTATCTGTTGCAACTGAAATTACACGGTCTTCTTTTTCATTGACTAAAGAAAGTGTTCCAAATGAAACATTTTCTGCAACCTTATCCTTTACTACAGTAACTGTTTCTGAAACGCTTAATGTACCACTTGTTAATGTAATACGTAAAACATCACCGACAGCAGTACCAACTGTTGCATCATCAGTCTTAATAGCAAGTTTACCTTGTGTTCCATAAGGAGTTGTATCTGCTAATGCTACATCTTTAGACTTTGTAACATTGTATACAGTAGCTGTGATACCAGTTGTTGTATTCATCTCTTCACCAAAATTGTTCTGTAAAGAAATATCAACAGTAGCTGCAGCGTCAAGTTCTACTCTAGTACTCTTAACAGCAAGTTTAGAAGCTACTGCTACGATTCCCTTGAATGATGTTGTTAATTCAACGCCACCTTTTTCTTTTGCTGCAACATTATAAGTATCAGCAGTAATTGCATCAGATAATGTCAATACTGCATTCTTGTTATCTAACCATGTAACAGTTGTAATAGTAGGTTTTGCTGTTCCTTTTGTTACAGTAAATGTAACTGCATCACCTGTAGCTGCTACAGGCTGATTAAATGCAACCTGAACCTTGTTTGCACCAACTGCTGCACCTGTAATAGCTGTTGCAGAAACAACTTCAGGAGTTGCTGTTACATCAGGAGTTGCTGTTACATCAGGAGTTGCTGTTGCTCCACCTGTTACTACTGGTGTTGCTGTTACTGCTGGAGTAGTTGTTGCTCCACCTGTTACTACTGGTGTTGCTGTTGCTCCACCTGTTACTACTGGTGTTGCTGTTACTGCTGGTGTTGTTGTTGCTCCACCTGTTACTACTGGTGTTGCTGTTACATCTGGTGTTGCTGTTGCTGGAGTTGCAGCGGCCTTAACTGTTACTGTTACAACTGCCTTCTTACCTGTTACTTTAGATGTTGCTGTAACCTTTGCTGTACCAGCAGCCTTAGCTGTTACTCTTACATATGCTGCATTCTTAGAAACTTTTGCAGATGTCTTACTTAATGTTGCAACCTTCTTGTTGCTTGTTGTAAATGCTACGGTATCACCGTTTCCAGCAGTTGCTGTAAACTTAACTGCAGCAGATTTACCTGCTGTTAAAGTTACTTTTGCCTTTGCAGCCTTTACTGCAGTAGCTCCAACTTTAACTGTATAAGCTTTCTTACCAATCTTGAATGTAGCCTTACCAGCCTTTAATCCCTTGATTGTGAATTTCTTACCCTTCTTTGTTACCTTAACTACCTTCTTTTCAGCCTTAGAAAGACCAGTAACTCTGTTTGTTGCAGAAGCTGTTACTGTGAAAGATTTCTTAACTCCTACTACTTTGTTTGTTGCTGCGTCCGCTGTGATAGGACCAGAAGTCACTACTAAAGCTGAAGCAAGTAATGCTGAAATGACTTTTTTAGTCTTTTTTGATGAAAAATTGTTGTACATATACATGTCCTCCTTGAAATTTTTTTGTGTGTGGCTCTGTTCATCAATGAGCCTGTTAGAATCTCCCCTAAACAAAATTGTTCGAATTCGTTCTAACTGTTTTTGAAAGTTACTTCCTCCGCAATATCCGTTCCACGGGATATTACTAATTTTTCTTAATCCATCTTCTCCTTTCCGCCCCAACCCGTTTTGGCAGAGCCGCTCGCGAAATCTCCCGAGGGAAAAAGTGGGACATCCGAAGCATCCATACGCATACAGGATGTTGCAAAATGTGAAAAGGTTACACCATTCCACAAAGGAAAGCTCCCTTTCGAAAGAATAGTCAGTTTTTCCAAATAGCATTCTTCTTTCCCTCTTTCACTACAGAGTCAACTATTTGTATGCCCTAACTAATACTTTACATCATTCTAACACCTTTTTTCACAAATTTCAATATCTTTCATGAATTTTTTCTTAATGTGATGTTTTTCTTTTGTTTTGTGTTACATCTTTCTGTTCATTCACATGCTGTATCTATTGATTTTAAAGGCTTTACAAGTTTTTACGTTTTTTTACAAAATACAAATTTTTCTGCATCTTTTCTATTTTGGCAAGTAGATTTAGGTCCGTTTTTGCAAAAATTTTGCATTTCGCCTCAAAAAAGCTATCCTATTTTTTCAAAACCTCAAGAACAGCAATTTTCACTACATTCTTCTTGAACTTTCATCCTTTATACAGTTTTCATGTGTTATGTTGAAATGTGATCTAGATGTTTGCAATCTTTACCTACTATTATGTTAGCAGGGAAATTCGCTTTCCCTAACCCTATGTAAATTGCATGAAATATTATCTTTTTTCCTTGTGTCACGTTTATGTCACTTGTCTTACGATATCTTTTCTTTTTTGAGGCATACAATCCATATTTATGTTATTTTTCTGTCTTTTATGTAACAGAACCCCTCTATAATAGAAGAAACATTGTACTAATTCAAATACAATGTTTCTTTTCTGGCTTCTTATTTAGAGTTTTGACTTCTTTTCACTTGGTAGATATCCTTTACTATAATGCCAATTTACATCTACACAATGAATATTGCTTCTCTTTTATTTCTTCGTAAGATCCAATACCAGATGTCGTGGTAAACCTTCTACTGGTAATGGAATAAGTTCTGCCTGAATCAATGGTTCAATATAACTGATAAATTCATCACTTACATAAGTACCATCTTTTGTTATCCAGTCCTTTGGAACCAGCTTTTCTACATTGGAAATCTTGTGCACATCATATACATCTGTTGTACACTGATATGGATCATCCGAAACACGTTTAAGAATAATCATCTTTCCATTGTCACCTTCAAACGCTGCTTTTACTGCTGCTCCACCTGCTGCAAATGCTTCATTTATATCTGTACGGGATGCCAAGTGTGCTGCGCTTCTTTGTAATGTGCTAAACTCAATCGCTCTCGTCTTACATCCCAATTCTGCCTGAATGGTATTTGCAAGGAAAGTAGCTGTTCCTGTCAACTGTTTATGTCCAAATGCATCCACATATCCATTGTCATTTCCCAGCTCACATACATATTTTCCTTCTTTTGTCTTGATACCTTCTGAAACTGCAACTACAACAGATTTTTGTTTTTCCAACAATCCTTTTACCTTTTTCGTAAACTTCTGAATATCAAATGGTACTTCTGGAAGATAAATCAAATCTGGTCCTGGACAATCCTCACCTTTGGCAAGGGCTGCTGCACCAGTAAGCCAACCTGCATTTCTTCCCATCACTTCGATAATTGTAACAATATCTTTATCGTATGCCAAACCAATCGCATCACGAATGACTTCCTTAGTGGCAGTACCAATGTACTTAGCTGCACTTCCATATCCTGGTGTATGATCTGTAATCGCCAAGTCATTATCAATGGTCTTTGGCACTCCTACAAACTTTTGTGGATACCCTTTAACAATAGCGTAATCACTAAGCTTACGAATCGTATCCATCGAGTCATTTCCACCAATATAGATAAAACACTCAACATCCAATTTATTTAACATAGCGAAGATTCGCTCATATATTTCTGTATTTTCATGTATTTCCGGTAGCTTATATCTACAAGAACCCAAATATGCAGACGGTGTACGTTTTAAAATCTCAATATCTAACTCCGTCTGAATGGAATCGGATAAATCTACATATTTTTCATCTAAAAATCCCTGAATACCATGTAGCATTCCGTAAATTTTCTTTGCTCCCCTGTCTTTGGCTGTCTTTACTACTCCTGCCAAACTAGAATTAATTACTGCAGTAGGTCCTCCTGACTGCCCAACAATAATACTTCCCTGCATAAGCATACCTCCTCATTCTGTCCATGTTTCTGTCAATGGCTCCCCTTAGTGTTGTCCAATTCCGTTAAAACATGCCATGATAAATTGTGTCCATTTCTACAGTTCTCCCTTTTGTCTCATGCACTCGAACAAATACATCTGACATACTGCGTCTTAAAATGAACCGTCTTTTTACTATATTCTACCGTACTCAAATATATGCAACGAAACAATCCATCATGACATGTTCCACGGTTTAGACATACATAAACAACAATCTTGCCAGACGGGGCTTTCCGTCTGACTATTTTCATCTGTTTATCATTATAGCAAGTTTTGTACACAAATACAAGTTTTTTAAGTTTTTTTCACTATATTTAACGCATTGTTCACAAATTGTTTGCATTTTATTTGGAATATTTCATTCATTTCATGCATAAGTACAGCTATTTTCCGACAAAATTCTAACAATGCATCCAAGAAAGTATATCCTCAAATACTTGCTCCCGATCCTTTTCATTTAATATTTCGTGTCGATCTCCTTTATATAACTTAATATCTACATCTAAAATACCTGCGTTCTTATAACTTTTATATACCTGCCTTACACCTTTTCCATAATTTCCTACAGGGTCCTCTTGTCCTGCTATCAGAAATATTGGCAATGTTTTTGGTATTTTTTCTATATTTTCTTGTCTTTGTATATAGGAAAGGACATCTAACAGTGTCCGATATCCATTTACCGTAAAGGTAAAATTACTTAATTTATTCTGCATCTTCTGCTCTCTGACCTGTGGCTCTTTAGAAATCCAATCGGTCTCATTTTTTCGTTCGGCTCTTGGTACACGCCTATTATAGGTTCCAAAAAATAAGATTTCTAACATCCGAGAACGATGGCGTTCACCTCTTGCCAATCCCGATAAATCTGCCGCAACCTTTCCTATTGTAAGAATAGCTTTGGAATGACTTCCCGTACCACATAAAATAGCTCCATCTATTTCCTCTCCAAAAGTCATAAGATAACGTCGCACCATAAAGGAGCCCATACTATGTCCAAGCAGATAATACGGTACATCTGGATACCGCTTTTTCATGCATTTTGTCACTCTATGCAAATCGCAGACTACCGTAGCACTCATATGGTCAGGTGTAAAATACCCCAAATCCTTCTCTTTTGCAGTATGTCCATGTCCGATATGATCATTTCCTACTACCAGAATTCCTTTCTTATTTAAGTATCTTGCAAATGCATCATACCGTTCTATATATTCTACCATTCCATGTGCGATCTGAAGAATTGCCTTCACCTGCCCCTGTGGCTCCCATATTACCACATGCAGTTGACTTTTTCCGTCTTTTGATGGTAGCCTCTTGTTCTTAACTTTTGTTGTCTGCATAAAATAACCTGCCCCTCTCTTCACCCTATCTTTATGTTTAATTTTAAATTTATCTTCCCTCTTTACAAACCTTACTTTTTTTTTATATTATAGTATATATCGGTATTCATTTTTTAATACATTAGATATTCATTTGATGCCTTCTACATCTAACATAGACACTTTACCAATTTTTAATACGATTTAATAGAAAGGATGAATGTTATGTTTTTAATCGTTGGACTTGGAAATCCCGGATCATCGTATCGAAAAACCAGACACAATATTGGTTTTCGTGTAATTGATGCTTTATCTGAGATGCATCATATTCCGCTAAATCATGAAAAACATCAGGCAATTTTCGGAAGTGGTTATATTGAAGGAACAAAAGTAATTCTTGCTCAACCACAAACTTATATGAATTTAAGCGGTGAAAGCGTGCGCGAATTTGCTGGTTTTTATAAAATTCCACCAGAAAATATTTTGGTTATTTTTGATGATATCAGCTTAGATATCGGTCAGCTTCGCATCCGAAAAAAAGGAAGCGCGGGTGGACACAATGGAGTAAAGAGCATTATCGCACATTTAGACTCACAAGATTTTCCTCGTGTCAAAGTAGGTATTGGTGAGAAACCAGATTATTTAGACTTGGCTGATTATGTACTTGGTAACTTCCCTAATGAAATCAGTGATGTAGTAAATGAAAGTATCAAACATGCCGCCGAAGCATGCACCTGCATACTTACCGACGGCATTGATACCGCTATGAACCGTTTTAACGGCAAGAAAAAGTAATTATTTTGCGACTGGTGGCCGATGCATACCAAACGTATGTGTATCGGTCACTGTTTTTATACTTTCTGCAATAGTTCTTTCATCTGCCTTGGAAAGTTGTCCTTCTCTGTCTCTTCTTGCTTCCATTGCAAATTTCACACTGGCAGGTCCATTGACACAACCGCCCTCACAACACATTCCTTCTATAAAGTCCTCTGGTAATCTTCCTGATTTTAACTGCATCAATGCCTTTTTACATTCTGCTGCTCCGTTACAACCACGTACCTTTATTTCCGTTATATCAATTCCTTTTTCTTTCATAGATTCCAATACTGCATTTGTTACGCCGCCTGCATTGGCAAAACGTTTTCCATAAATGCTGGCACCCTGTTCATATTCTACATTCGGTTCAAGAACAATGTCCTTTGCATCAAACATTGCCGCAAGTTCCTCAAATGTCAATGCATAATCCGCATTTCCCTGTCCTCGTTCATTACAAACTTCACTTTTCTTTGCGATACATGGTCCAATAAATACTGCAATCGCATCCTCGTCCATTGCGTGTACATACCTTGCCATTGCTGCCATTGGGGAAACCGTAGTAGATATATTTTCCATCAACTGCGGATAATGCTTCTTTATCAGATTGACAAAGGCAGGACAGCAGGAAGTTGTCATTTTCTTGCCTTCTCCATACGCTTCCGCCCATTCATCCGCTTCGGAATCTGCTACCAAATCAGCTCCCATAGCCACTTCCAACATTTTTGTAAATCCTAATTGTTCAATTCCTTTTCCCAATGAGGACATCGTAATATTTTTTCCAAACTGTCCCTCTCCTGCGGGCGCTACTAATGCATATACTTTTTTACCATCACGAATATGATTAATCACATCAGTCATAGAAGAACGATACCATATTGCTCCGAACGGACAAGCTTCTATACATTGTCCACAACGGATACATTTCTTATCATCTATCACAACAATATGATTTTCATCCATTGTAATCGCATTGACTGGACAACTTCTCTTACAAGGACGCATTAAGTCCGCAATCGCATTGTATGGACAGGCCTGGGAACATTTTCCGCATTCTTTACATTTTTGAGGGTCGATATGCGCACGATCCATATGCATGGTAATCGCCCCAAAATTACATGCCTGCTGACATCTTTTTGCAGTACACTTCTGACAGTTGTCCGTAACAACATAACGAGTAATTGGACATCCCTCGCAGGCAGAAGTGATTACCTGTATCGTATTGCGGTTACTGCTTCCAATTACTGGTGGCAGTCCTTGTGCCATACGCACTCTTTGTCTTACAATTTCACGTTCCCGATACACACAACAGCGAAATTTTGCCTGTGGTCCCGGTAACATTTCATAGGGAAGTCTCTCCTCTGCTTCTTTTAAATCCCCTTCATAAGCATGTTTTGCAACCTGCAACAGTATCTCATGTTTTACACTTTCCAGCGTTGCGTTTTCTTCTATCATATGGCACCTCTTTCTTTTTTTCCTTTCAGTCCTGTTTTCATAATGCCCCGCCCTGTGAATACAAATATGGAACATACAATGTTATATGTTTTTCAATCGGATGTTATGATACTTCTAACATCCAACTATGCAAGGTTTCGCACCTTCTTTTTCTAGTTCGTTAAAAAAATAACAAACTTTACCAAAAAGAATCCTCTGTTTTCAGATACATACACACGCCCTTGTGTTCTTCATGTGACGCACCGTTCCAGAGGCATCATTTGTTTTATTTTACACCCTATCCTAATATCTGTCAATTGCTATGAACTTTAGGTATAAACTGTCACTTTTATTTTTCTTTGCCTATAAAACTTCACACTTTTGTAACTTGACCTTTCTTTTATCTTGCTTTATCATATTTTTATAACTCCTATTTTTGTAGCAACAAAAATGGGAATATACATTACCTACGAGAAATACATTTTACAAATTTCTCAACTTTACGCAATAGCCATCAGAGCTTTTATGTAGATACGAACTTTTGGTTTATGGTTTGCGTAAACGAACTAAAACAGTACAATACTTTTTATTCAAATAAAAAGGAAGGAAAGGGATTTGCATGGCCACAATTAAACGAAGTAGACAAAGAGAGGCTATTAAGGAATATCTTGCAGGTACAAAGTCACACCCGACCGCAGACGAGGTTTATGAAAATATCAGACAGATTTACCCAAATGTCAGTCTTGGTACAATCTATCGAAACTTGAATTTTCTAGTTGAGCAGGGTGAGATTCAAAAGCTTTCCTGCGAGGACAATAAAGAGCATTATGACGGCAATGCCAGACCTCACTCTCATTTTTATTGCAGATGTTGTCACAAGGTCAGTGACCTAAACACCCCAATGCCTGTGTTTCATCATTTGGCAGATGAAATCGGCTTTCAAGGTACCATTGATGCCTGTGTTACTTTTTATATGGGGGTTTGTCCTCTCTGTAACGCAGCAAAATAAGCAGCCACTTTATATTTTAAAAACATACAAAATAGAAACGTTTTTTCATTCCCAAATAGATTACTTGCATTTAGACAAAATATCTATTTGGGCTTTTTTACATAAAAATGACTTTCGTTCGAAGTGGACCATTTACTGTTATTGAAGATTTTCTTCAAAAAAGGGTTGACTTTCTTATTATTTTCATGTATGATAAAGCCATAACAGTAATGATTACTGTTTTAGAAACAAAAAAAAACTGCCAGAAACTTGTAGAATTATTATTTCCGTGCAGTTACGATACGCAACTGTGAGAATGAGTGTATAGGGACACTTTCTACACAGTTATTACATTTTTAATATTTTAAAGGAGAGATTATTATGAGTAAATTTGTATGTCAGGTATGCGGTTATGTTTATGAAGGAGATGCAGCTCCAGCAGAATGTCCAGTCTGTCATGTTGGTGCAGACCAGTTTAAGGAAGTTACAGGAGAACTTACTCTTGCTGCTGAGCATGAATTTGGTGTTTATGGTTCTACTGTAAAGAACAATGACAAGATTAGCGACGAGGACAAGAAGTTTATTTTCGATCAGTTAAAGGCAAACTTTGAGGGAGAATGTTCTGAAGTTGGTATGTATCTTTGCATGGCTCGTGTTGCACATCGCGAGGGTTATCCTGAAATCGGTTTATATTGGGAAAAAGCAGCTTATGAAGAAGCAGAACATGCTGCTAAATTTGCTGAGTTGTTAGGTTCTGACTTGGAAGCTAACATGAAAGCTACAACAAAAGACAATCTTGCTTGGCGTGTAGATTGCGAGTTTGGTGCAACTTCTGGTAAGGTTGAACTTGCAAAATGTGCTAAGAAGAATAATTTAGATGCAATTCATGATACAGTTCATGAAATGGCTCGTGATGAGGCTAGACATGGTAAGGCTCTTAAAGGGTTACTTGATAGATATTTTGGTTAATTTAGAGAAATATAAATATATATTCAGGGTATGTTATATCTTTTAACATACCCTGTTTTTCTACATTACTCTCTTGTCTATATAAACCTTCAAACTGATGTAAGATAACATACTCAGTTTGAAGGTTTTTGTTATGCTCATAAAAATGATATTTTTCCCTTTTAGTTTGAATTAAGTGTTGAAAAACAGGAAACGGAGTGATAAAATAGTATTTGAAAACAATAGAATTTTATGTTTTAAAATTAAATATTTTCGTTATATCATTGGAAATAGGATATAAAAAACTTAGATTTACAAAACAGAATTTATAAACACACAACAAAAAAGGAGGGGTTCTAAATGCGTAATTTCAAAAAAATATTTATTGTTACTTTAATTAGTGCAGTCGCAATACCTGTAATAGTGTCACATGCCACATCAAAAAAATCAGATTTAAGTCCATATGAAAACGAATTACAGATTCTGAATAGTAAATGGGGAACTCAATACACATTAGTTAAAGATGAACACGGAAGTTATAAGGAAATTTTAAATATGACCTTAGAGCAATTTGACAAATATATGGAAGATATCCATGAATTGGACCAAAAAAATCCTGCCGAATTTGAAAAACAATAAAACATAGGAGAATAAATAAAAATTTATTACGAAAGGATAAATAAATATGTATAAACTTATAAGAAAAACCATTATGATCGTTTTGATTTTATCATTATGTATCTCAACAGTCAAAATTAACGCTGCCAGTACTTCAGAAAAAATAATTGAATATCAAACAGAATTGGAGAAAATCAATAAAAGCTTGGGAACAAAGTATGAATTAATTCCAGACGAAAACGGAGAATATACAGAAATTTTAAAGATGTCTATATCTCAATTTGATGAATATATCATGAAAATTCATCAAAAAGATGAGAACGAACAAGCAGAACAAGAAACTAATACAGAGTTTGTTTGTAAAAAAAGTAAACTTTCTGCAAGAGGAGGAGCAAGTAAACAGTTATATTATTATAGTGGTTCAAATTACCTATACTTTGCATCTGATATTACAGTAGTTAATGGCGTTTTGCAATATTTGAGCGGAAATGGATACGGAAGTCATATATCATCCTACCCAGGATACAAATGCACAGGAAAATTTTCCTCATCTTTTTTAGCTGGAAAAACAAAAGTTAAATGTAACTGGAAATGTACACGTATGTTATCAGCAAATATTTCCGATGCCACAGTATACACAATTACATGTACATTTAAAGCAGGTGGTGGAAATGTCTATGCTACACACGTTGGATAATGAAGCCATAGTATTGTTTTTTAATAGAAAGGATACGGAATAATGAAAAAATTAGTATTGATTGGATTGTTGTTTGGACTATGTCTCTCTGCGCAAGGATGCAAAGAACAGGATAGGGCTACTACTCCTGTCCAAACTCATAGCGAAGAAACCAGTCAAAAAAATGATTTAGTTTACCATGAATACGATGGCACAACAATAAAAGTAACCAGTCACACAGAAATTGATCTGCAATCAATACGAGAACATGCGGAAATTCAAGAATTAATACTTTATAATTGCGACACCAAAGAAGAAAAAGTAATTGATGTGCCAAAAAATTGTATATCTGATCTAGAACAGGGTACTTACAAAATATATGCCCGCTACAAAGATGGGAACAAAGAAGATGTGACAGCACAGGTAACTGTCAACGAAGCGTATACTGTACAGAACGCAGAATAGATTCTTACACCTTGCATAGAATTTATGTTATTTCACCTCAACGTTATAAAAAGGATAGAGGTCCATTAACCTCTATCCTTTTTCGTTTTCTTTTGCTTATAAATATTATTTCACTTTAATACCTACTGTACCATTCCCAAGTTTATCTGAAGTCTCAACTTTAACATAATAGGTTCCCTTTGGCCAGCTTACCTTCTTTCCAGAATAGGATTTATAACTAATTTTACTTCCCTGGCCTCCCCAAATCATACTATATCCAACTTGTTTTGAACCCTTATAAGTAGTTACTCGAACATAGGTATTAGAAGATGCCAAATACTTAATTTCCAATGTTTGTTTTTTAGCTTTTTTCACATTAATCTTAAAATAGGCTGTTTTTTTTCTATTATTTGCAGGTAATACATAGTATTTTGTAGAAGAAGTAACCTTCTTTGCTTTCTTTTTGCTAGTTGCACAAGCGTTTGCTGCCTTTACCGTGTAAACTTGCAAGGAATAAAAATCACTTCCCTTTATCTGCAAATAGTAAGTACCTTTTGCCAATCCATATGATGTACCATAATTCGTTGTAGAAGTTGTATACTCAGATTTTGAAATAGGCTTCTTATTTTTGTCAAGCAAAACAATGTTTCCACCACTGATAAGTCCACTTGTGGATTGCGTAAAATACACCACACCTACCTGTTGATTAGCGGAAACTGTAAACTTTCGATATTGATATTCATAATTCGAATAACCAATATATTGTTTTCCTAACGAAATACTATCTGTAATCTGTGCATTGGTTGCAAGCATTTCACCAAAAAATTTACCAGATGATTTATATACAGATGCAACTCTGATTGTATAAGTACCTGCTTCTAATATAACATTGGCATTATCCTGTTCATTAGAATTAATGAAATATAACTCTTTTACGGTTTCACCTGCTGCATTTTCAATATAAACAGATGCCGTTTTAGATGCGGTATCAGCATCAAATACACAATATGCAGATAAATTAAAATACGCTCTCTTCTTTAACGTAATCTTTTGTTCTCCATCTACCCCATCCGAAAATGCCATGTTTATGCTGGTCGTTTCTGTGCTATCCCCCTGTTTACTTATTATCGGTAAGTTTATTGTCTCTTCTGTGCTCATTGTTGTAATTGCACTTTTGGCAACTGTGGCCGCCTTTGTCGTGTTCACTGGTGTCACAAGCATTGCTGCACATAACATTCCACAAAATACCCCTTTTAATACGCTTCCTTTCATATAAAACCCTCACTTTCTTTTGTTTTCTGCTAACATATCTAGTATACCATATCCAACTCTTTCACACCACTTTTTTCCAACATTGATTTTTATATAACATTTCAACCGAGCGGACACCCGACATGAATACACATTGCACACTTATATACAAACCTTCAAACTGATATAATATAATATTACTCAATTTGAAGGTTTTTCTTATACGATTCTACCATCTTTCATGTGAATACATCTTTTGCCCTGCTTTGCCATATCCATATCGTGAGTAACCATAATAATTGTAGTTCCTTTTTCATTTATCTTTTTTAATATATTCACGATTTTTTGTCCATTTTCTTCGTCCAATGCTCCTGTTGGTTCGTCCGCCAGTATCAATTGCGGTTCCGTCACCAATGCTCTGGCAATCGCTACTCTCTGACACTGACCACCAGAAAGTTCATAGGGATAATTATACTTTTTTTCAGCAATTTCCATCCATTCCATCATTTGTTGAACTTTCTGATGTTTTTCTTGTTTTTTCATCTTCTGATAGTTAAGCGGAAGCATAATATTATCATATACCGTTTTTTCTTGTATTAGTGCAAAGTGCTGCACAACAAATCCTACATTTTTATTACGAAATACTGCCTTTTCTTTTTCTTTCATGTCATTCGTAACTTTTCCATCAAATAAATAGCTTCCCTGATCTGGTCTTTTAATTCCTCCCAATATATTTAACAATGTGGATTTTCCGCAACCACTTTTTCCTACTACTGTTACAAATTCTCCCTTTTCTATTTGAAGTGATACATCCTTTAATGCATGCATCCGACCTTCTTTTTCTCCATATAATACATTTATATTTTGCAAATCAATTAACACTACTCTTTTCCTCCAATTATATCGCTAATATTCATTTTTCTTAAATAAAAATAGCTGGCTAAACAAGAAATTACTGCTATGCCAATCCCCAAGCATTGCACTATAAGAATTGCTCTTGCATCACTTCCTATTATCTTTAATACTAAGGATGCCACTCCATCACTAACCAGCACCATCCCTATTGCTATCCCAAATGCCTCCATAGCAATATATCTGCGGGACGCTCCACACAACATTTCTACGCCAAAATTATAATGCTGTCTTTTTAATATTCCTATCATATTCATGGTGATTGCAATACACGCAAATATAACAATGATAATTAACAATATTTTGAATTGTCTGGCTACCTGTTTTGTCATAACAGAGTAACTTTCTATCTTGTTATATGATGTTGTTGCATCTGGATCTACCACTATCAAATCCCATTTTTCTAAACCAACTTCCTCTAGGAATTGTCGATACAGCTCATTGGTCTTTGTATATCCTAATTTAGAGACAATCATTCCCTCCATTTGTTGCAACAATAACGCCTTAGAAAATCTGCTAAACTCATTTACCTCAAGCGCAGGTACAAACATATATCTCTCACAGGATACCAAATCTCCAACTGATCTCATTGCAAAAAATTTCTCTTTTTCCACAAAACCTTTCACCTTAAACTTGAATTTTCCCATCAAATATGCGGCTTCAAACGTATCTCCAACTTTAAAATAAGAATGGTATGCTGCTCCTAATAACACAGGAATTGACTTTCCTTTCTGATAAATAAAATCCTCCTTTTGAAATAGCTTCCCTTCCGATACTGTTATATTAAAATATTGAAAAAACTCTTTGCTTGCTTCAACTGCCTTTACGGAACATTCTGTACTTTCTTTATTAACAGAAGCCTCTGTATCCCCTTCTTCTTCAAACTCATACCCATCCAAAACCTCATCAGGCACCGTTTTAGCTACAATACTTAATGGCTGATCCATTGCTGTTATATATGTAAATTCATTTGTTTTCATTAGTTTATTTTTAAACGTTTTCACTTTTTCATAATACTTGCTATTATTTGATAAATAGGTATAAAAGTCTTTATCATTTAAACACTCTGCTGTCCAATAAAGGCTGTTTTTCCCATATTTTTCTTCATGCTCAGTAGCTGTAGTTTCTGCCTTTTTTTGCACTGTGCATGTTTTTCCTACTACAACAAAACAAAGAGAGGTTAATATTACCATTAACAAAACAACCAATACATTTTTATATAAAATAGAAATCGCAGTATCTATATAATTGCCTATCATTTATTTTATTGCCTCCTCTATCGAATCATGTAAAACTATAACTATATTTCCCATCATAAATAGAATAAGCAACAAAACACATATTGCATATCCTTTTAATAAGGAAGAAAAGTAAGCGGGATACCATACATTACAATAAACACTACTTATTATCAACGCTATAACGGCTATTAATATATATTTTTTTATTATCCCCAGCACAATTTTACCCCTTGAGGCTCCTACTAATCTCTGTATGCATATACTTTTTCTTTGTTGGCTTAACCATTGTGAAGATATTAAAATTAAACACAATATACAGCAAAGGAAAATACACAAAAACCAAGCATACGTGTCTATCTTTGGCATTATACTATCCGCATAACTTTCCACTGCCGTCAATTGCCTCGCACCCTTAATTTCCTTTATACATTCCTCTGCAACAGAGGCAGCATTTTCTTTTGAGAAAAAATCAATCATATAATTCTTTTCTTCCGCCTCATTCCCTGCGAACATATTTGCGTAAATATAATTATCTAATACCGTTTCTCCTTCATATCCGATAATCCCCAACACCTTATATTCTTTTCCACAGATACGAATATATTTTTGATTTTTTTTCTGGTATACACCCTTTATATTTTTTCCAATTACTGCTACAAAATTTTCATCCTTAAAATCCGTGGGTTTAAAAAAACGTCCTTCTTTCATCGGAAAATTGGCAAATGTTTTATTAAAGGTAAGATAACTAATCGTTTCTTTATCGTTTCCCGAAGTTTCCAATGATAAGGCATATTTTACCTTTCTACGATTCAAAGCCTGCACCAATGCGTAATTATTTTTCTTGGTGTTATCCATTGCAATATAAGAATAACTATTGCCAAAACTTCCATCTTCCATTTTTGTCAGTGTATCACTTAAGCTTACATTGTGTATCATCAATATACATAATATTGGCACTATACAAAATAACAAGACTAACAATAGACTTGTCGCATTTATCTTCTTCATTTACAACTCCTTGTATTAAGTCAGACCAATTTACATTACTTTTTTCACCCTTAATAATATTTATCCCTTATCTCCAACATTTTTACATTAGATTCCTGCTCAAAAAATTTATCCAAAAATGAATAATCCAATTCACTCAACAATGCTTTTTTACGATAAACATCTGTATCATCTTCCGTATCATCCAGCCACTCGCTCCATAACTCTAACTCTCCATAATTATCCACATGTTTTTTTATATATGTAAGCAATAACTTTACATTTTCTTCACTCCACCGAAAATCCAAACCACACACATACTTCTTGTTAATAGGTAAGTTTTCATACTCCTTACAATCCACTTTATAAACTTTTGGTTGTCCCAATGCGATCGTATCCATCTTTCTATTTTTCCATGCAGAAATAATAGGATTTCCTTTTTCCAATATTTCTTGGGCTTGATTGGATTGTTCCTTTATTGGTTGATTACTTGCTAAAAAAAAGATTTCGCTCATTATATTTTCTATTCATCCTTTCAAACACTATCCTATTTATTGTTTATTTCCATTATTTTTTACAACTATTACAACTGCCCCTACAATCAATATTCCAATAACTAATGCTCCAATAATTCCACCTGAAAATATAGTTTTTGCTGTAGGTATACTTTCTTCCTTTTCAGAATTCTTTTTTTCTTCCGGTTGTGCAGTCACATTTGTAGAACTATTGTTTTTCCTCCATTCTGCACATATTGTATAATAAACTGATTCGCCTGTATATTTTACTGACAACTCTTCGTTTGGTTTGTACACTTTACCATTCTTATCCTTCCAACCTATAAACGTATACCCTTCTACTTTACAAGATGGTTCAGGTAACGTAATCTTATACTGTTGTGTATCTATATCCCATTGTTCATTAATCTGTGGTTTATCCCCATCTAACTGTTTTTCTTCTGGTATATTCATATCAAATTCAAAAAAAGTTTCTCCATTCCATTTCGTACCATTTACTACTTTCAAAGAATATGTAGCAAGAACCTTTTTACTCTTTTCAGATATTACAGCTATTATTAAATTATCGCAATAACCAAATGGTGCATATAACTTTATGCACCGATTTCCTTTTTTATCGGAGTATTCGGTTGTCAAAAGCTCTATCTCTTTTGAACCGTCATTAGAAATCTTCCATTTAATCTTTTTATCTGAAGTGTTCTTTGCTGAAAGCCCTAATTCAGATCCCCAGTATAATGTGTTGGCTTTTGATGTATTTTCATCACAAAAATCAACTTCTATTTTTACAGCCTGAAAATTTACCTTTGCGTAACTTTTAGCTTCCCCAAAAATGAAACCTACTATAGCAAGAAAGGAAAACACTATTATCCATTTACTATTTTTATTACTTTTCATAAAGCATCTCCTCCTTTTTAAATACACCCATTACAGTCTCTCTTATAACGTTCCTTTTTCGCTTCTATTGTTCAATGATACAACAAAGCTTTTTTATAACTTTTTTATGTGTTTTTAAATTTTTACTTTCTAATTTTACATTTTCATCATATATATGTCAATAAGTTTTGTTTTTCATCATATCAATACAAACCATATGTCAATTTTTTTATTAAAATATCTATAGTTGAAGTTCTTTCATGGACTTTTCCTCCAACTAATGCTATGATACAAGGGATAAGCGTGTAACAGGTATACTACACGCACAAATAAATCAAAAAGGAAACGAGGATTAATAATGGGAAATTTAGTAAAAAAATACGGGTATCTCCTTATGCTGATTACTTCGATTTTTGTTTTGGCGGGCTGCGGGAAATCTGCTAAATCAGCCGAAATTAACGGAGCAAGTGATCTTCCTGGAAAAAGAATCGGTGTACAAATTGGAACTACTGGAGAAATTTATTGTTCCGATGAATATGAGGGCGATAAGAAAGGCACAAAAATTGAACGCTACAACAAGGGGGCAGATGCCATTTCTTCTTTAAAAAATGGTAAAATCGACTGCGTTATCATTGACGAGCAGCCTGCCAAAGCTTTTGTAGATAAAAATAAGGAACTAAAAATTCTAGATGAAGAATTTGTGGAAGAAGATTATGCCATCTGTGTCAGCAAAACACAACCACAACTGACAGAAAGTTTGAATACTGCTTTAGAGGAGTTAAAAGCAGATGGTACACTGGATGCAATTAAAACTTACTATTTAAAAGGGGAAGGCACACGCTATGAAGCCCAAAAGGGACTATCCCACAAAAATGGTAACCTAATAGTGGCTACAAATGCACAATTTGCACCTTACGAATATCACGACAATGGTGAAATCATAGGAATTGATATGGATATGGCGCAAGCCTTAGCGGATAAGTTAGACAAAAAATTAAAAATACTGGATATTGAATTTGATTCTATTATCACAGCCGTACAGGGTGGTAAAGCAGATATTGGTATTGCTGGAATGACGGTAACAAAAGACCGCCTGAAAAATATTGATTTTACCAACTCTTATACCACCTCAAGACAGGTGATTATTGTAAACACTGGTGAAGGTAAACATGGTCTTTCTATTCAGGAAAGTTTTAAACAAAGTTTTGTGGACGACAATCGTTATGAGTATATTTTAAAAGGACTTGGAAATACCATTCTGATTTCTTTATTAGCTGTCTGTATTGGTATCTTTTTAGGATTTATCGTAGCAGTGATTCGTGCCACTCATGATATGACTGGTAATTTAAAATTGTTAAATCTTCTTTGCAGGATTTACCTTACGATTATTCGAGGTACACCTACTATGGTGCAGTTGTTGATTATTTACTTTGTTATTTTTGCTTCTGTGGATATCAGCAAAATTTTTGTAGCAGTACTGGCGTTTGGATTAAACTCTGGGGCGTATGTAGCAGAAATTATCCGAGGCGGTATTATGTCTTTGGATTATGGACAGTTTGAAGGTGCAAGGAGTTTGGGACTTACCCATACGCAGACTATGTGCTATGTTATTCTTCCACAGACATTTAAAAACACGCTGCCAGCATTGGCTAACGAATTTATTGTACTTATTAAAGAAACTTCCATCAGTGGTTATATCGGTTTGCTGGATCTTACCAGAGGTGGAGATATTATCCGTGGTACAACTTATCAGGCATTTTTCCCTCTCATTGCAGTCGCTTGCATTTATTTACTTCTTGTAGTGGGATTAAGTGCATTGGTATCTAAATTGGAAAGGAGCTTGAAGAAAAATGAGCGATAATACAATTATTCGTGTAAAAAATATGACAAAAGCCTACGGAGACAATGTGGTTTTGGAAAATATAAATACAGAAATCAAACAGGGAGATATTATTGCGATTATTGGTCCTTCCGGTTGTGGCAAATCCACTTTTATCCGCACCTTAAATCTTTTGGAGCAACCTACCAAAGGAGAGCTTTATATTGACGGAGAAAATATTTTGGAAAAGGGACACGATATTAACAAAATGCGCCAAAAGGTGGGTATGGTTTTTCAGCACTTTAACCTTTTCCCGAACATGACTATTTTGAAAAATATTACACTAGCTCCTATGAAAACAAAGGGAATTTCAAAAGAGGATGCCGAAAAATTAGCTATGTCTCTGCTGACACGCGTAGGTTTGGAGGATAAGGCAAATGCATATCCTGACACATTATCTGGCGGGCAAAAACAACGTATTGCCATTGTTCGCGCCCTCGCCATGCAACCTGAAATTCTTCTATTTGATGAACCAACTTCCGCATTAGACCCAGAAATGGTACAGGAAGTATTAAATCTTATGAGGGATTTGGCAACAGACGGTATGACAATGGTTGTTGTCACACATGAAATGGATTTTGCCAGAGAGGTTGCTAATCGTGTTATGTTCTTTGACGAAAAAGGAATCAAACAGGAGGGAACGCCAGAAGATATTTTTGAACACCCAGAAAGTGACCGCTTAAAAAACTTTTTGTCCAAAATCGTGTAACATCTGTGAGTGTACACCGATATCTATACAACCCATACTCTTGCACCTGCAAGGCAAGGATCTTCGTAATCCGCTTTGCTACTTGTGCATTAAAAGTGGTACTACGTGCCTTGCGGTGTACAGGACTTGAATCCCACACCTCATGCAAGAGTCTCCACCTCCTAAAGGCAGTGGAGACTCTTGTACTTTTATAAAGTATAGGTTGTTACATTCTTTCATTGTTTTAATATCTGACATTTTTCAAGTGATATTCTCTACGCAGAAATAACCATTTATACAGCACATAACCAAACGGAGGTTTTTATTTTATGGCAATTTATTGTTTACCTGTAACTCCTGCACAGGAGGCTCTTACCAATTACCCACTTTTACAATATGTTTCAGCTTCAAGAAAAGAAAAAGTCTGTGCATATCATTTCCCAAAGGACCAAAAACTTTCACTTTATGCCGCACTACTTGCAAGATATGGTATTAGTCAGCAATTTCAGATTCCTGTTAAGGAACTTACCTTTACTTGCGAAACATTTCACAAACCTCTTTGTAACGCAATTTCATCCTGTGATTTCAGCCTTTCTCATACCGATGGTATGATTTTGCTTGGAATTGCAGATACAGGTACCATTGGTGTTGATGTGGAATGCAAAAAAAATGCGCCTTACGAGATTATGTCTTCTGTTTTTCATAAAGAAGAAATCACCTATATCACGTCGGCTACACCCGAACAACAAACCTCCCGTTTTTTTGAAATGTGGACAAAAAAAGAAGCCTATACCAAAGCGATTGGTACAGGCCTCTGCACAGAAGTTACCGATATAAATACGTTATCTCTCTCTACACATTTTCTATCCTGGCAGGACACTTCCTATGTTTATAGTGTTTACTATGAACAATATATATCCGAAAAGCCGATTACTGTGTCAGAGGAAGAATTGGTGGAGTTTTATCGCAAACTTGGATAAACTCCAAAGATTTACGATAGATTACTTCGCATTTGCTGGTTCTATATTTACATTCTTACCTTTTATTTTTGCGCTCTTCATTGCATCAATTACTTCTCTGCCATATTCTCTTGGCACTTCTACAAACGTATATTTATCAAACATATCAATGGTTCCAATTAGTTTTCCTGGCATTCCAGTTTCCCCTGCAATTGCTCCTAAAATATCGCCAGGGCGTACATTTTGCTTTTTACCAATATTGATAAATAAACGAACCATTCCTTCTTCTGCACCAGTATCCCCAAAATCAACAACTGCCTGCTCTGGCTGACTATTTTCACCCATTGCGGCATGAAGAAATGCTGCTGCCATATCAATAGAAGTGTAATCCTCCTCATTGACCTTCTGTTCAATCAAGTCAATCATACGGCTCAAGTCTTCATTTTGAATGATTTCATCGATTTTTCCAAAGATTTTCTCTATCTTTGTATCTGCCACATCATTTGCAGAAGGAATCTTCTTAGCAATAATCTTTGTCTTGCAGTAACGCTGAATGTCACGCAACTTGTATACTTCTTTTCCTACTACAAAGTTGAAAGCAATTCCTTTTCTTCCAGCACGTCCGGTTCTTCCGATACGATGTACATAATATTCATCGTCCTGTGGAATATCATAATTGAACACTGCCTCTACGTCATCTACATCAATTCCACGGGCAGCTACATCGGTTGCCACAAGGATTTCTGTCTTTCCATTACGGAAACGATTCATCACTCGGTCTCTTTGCTGCTGTTTCATATCACCATGCAATCCCTCTGCAAAGTACCCTCTACCCTTCAACTCTTCTACTAAGGTATCTACACCACGCTTTGTATTACAAAATACAACCGAAAGTTTTGGATCATAAATGTCCAACAAACGTGACAATACTTCGCTTTTATTCTTTGGTCTTACTTCATAATAATACTGCTCTACCTTTGGTACAGTAAGTTCTTTTTTTACCACTTTTACAATCTGCGCATTTTTTTGGTATTTCTTCGCAATATCCATGATTGGACGTGGCATAGTGGCAGAAAACAATACCGTTTGTCTTTCTTCTGGAATCCCACTTAAAATCGTCTCAATGTCATCACGGAATCCCATGTTTAACATTTCGTCCGCTTCATCCAATACCATCATGTGTACATCGTTTAACTTTACGGTTTTTCTTCTCATGTGATCCATCACACGTCCAGGAGTACCAATCACTACCTGTGTTCCCGCTTTTAACGAACGGATCTGTTTTACAATATCCTGTCCACCATAAATTGGTAAAATTTTAATTCCATGCATGAATTTTGCAAGTCGGCGAATCTCTTCTGCTACCTGAATGGCAAGTTCTCTGGTCGGACACAATACAATTGCCTGTAAATGCTTATTCTTTGGATCAACCTTCTGTAACAAAGGGATACCAAAAGATGCGGTTTTTCCTGTTCCTGTTTGTGCCTGACCAATCATATCGCATCCAGACATAACAACAGGAATTGCCTTTGCCTGAATCGCACTGGCTTCCTCAAATCCCATCTCTTTTACTGCTCTTTGAATCTGTGGCATCAAATCTAAATCTTCAAATCTTACTGTTTCCAAAACAATTCCTCCATTTACACTCTAATGTACTCTCGGAGTCTCTTTGTGCCTGATTTTGCAAAAAATCAGCCGCAAAAGCGAGTACAAAGGAACTTCCGAACGTACATCTTTATATAGAGTAAAAAAAGGCCCAGCATATAAAACCTCAGCCGTGCCCTCATTAACCAAGTATCCATAAATTTACATAACTATTTTCACCCGTTATCCGCAAAATGCTCAAACAATGACTAGATTTTTTAGTCATTCTTTCTATTTTGTATTTTGCGAACAACACCCTTTAAATAGTTACACTGTTTCTTAATATAACACATAATGAATTACAGTGTCAAGGAAAAATCCACTATTTTACAGCACACAAGTAACAGTTTAGCCAGAGTCATTCATAAAATGCCAGAATATACAACTTGACTAAAAAATCCCTTTGACCGAACTATTACGCACACAATAGCAAGCCAGAACTTCACATATACAAAATTTTTTTCAGCAAAACTTTCGTTTTTATTATTTTTACTATTGCATATTCTTCCATTGTTAGGTTATAATGTACATAGTTAGCAATCTTACCTATTAATATATTTCCTTTTCAAGAAAGGCAGATGGCAAAAATGACAAAATTGGAACAATTATTACAAGTAATCTCAAAAAAAGTCGTTTTTATCCAGACTCATAATTATCCGGATCAGGATGCCCTTGCCTCCGCCCAGGGATTAAAATTATTGCTGGAGCATTTTGGTATTCAGGCTGTTATCTGCTATAAAGGAGAGATTGATAAGTATAACACGATTAAAATGATCGAATTATTAAAACTGGATATTACACCTGCTGACAGTATTGAGTTTCGGGAAGATGATGAAACAATTTTGGTGGATTGCCAAAAGGGAAACAGCAATGTGAAAACTTACTGTGGAAAAGTCATCGGCTGTATCGACCACCATCAATTGCAGGATCCTTCCAGTTATCTTTTTTATGATATTCGCCCCAATGTTGGTGCCTGCGCAACGATTATTGCATCTTATTTTCTGGAAAATAACATTCCCATCGATCAGTTATTGGCTACTACGCTAGTTTATGCCATTCGCATGGATACTAATTTATTATCCCGCTCTGTTTCTGATTTAGACTTGGACATTTATTGTGATTTGTATAAACATTCCAATCGAAATATTATGCATCAATTGGATAGTTGTACCTTAAAATTTAAAGATTTAGTTACTTATCACCGAGCTATTGAACATTTGCGAATTTACCATACTGTTGCTTTGATTGATTTAGGGACAAACTGTTCAGAAGCCATTATGGGACAAATTTCTGATTTTATTTTAACCCTTCGGGAAATTGACCTGGTTTTTGCTCATTCTTACCGAGATAATGGTGTGAAATATACCGTCCGCAGCAATCGCTCTGACTTAGATGCTTCTGAAGTCGTTCGACAGGCTTTGGAAAATTTTGGTGATGGTGGTGGACATAATGCTATGGCGGCGGGCTTTGTACCTAATGTGCCAAATCCCAATACTGCCGTTACCCTGTCAAACATTGCAGAGGAACGAGTGTTAGAATATATATCCGATGCAATGCACTGGCCAAGAGAAAAGAGAGCAAAGGGCAAACGCATAAAAAATGTACAGACAATCTGGAATTTGATAGATGGTAAAAGATGGATTTAAACATACAAAAGGGTGTTGCCACACCTTAATTTTGTGGCAACACCCTCTTTTTTATTCCTGCACACCAAGTTGTCCTGCTTTATCTGTCAACACAATCGTATCTCCCATAGATACCTGTTCTGCCAAAATCATTCTTGCTACCAATGTTTCTACATTCTTTTGCAGGTATCGTTTCACAGGTCTTGCACCGTAAACCGGGTCATACGCCTGCTCAATTACTAATTGTTTTCCACTATCTGTCAATGCAATTTTAAGTTCTTTATCTGCCAGTCGCTTATTCAAATCTGCTACAAGCAGGTCTACAATTCCGCCTACGTTTTCCTTTGATAATGGCTTGAACATAATAATTTCATCCAAACGGTTCAAAAACTCTGGTCTGAAATGTCCACGAAGGTCACTTTCTACCATCTTCTGTGCTTCCTCTTTAATATTTCCATCTTCATCAATTCCATCAAGCAAATAGCTGGAACCAATGTTAGAGGTTAAAATCAAAATGGTATTTTTAAAATCTACGGTTCTTCCCTGAGAATCTGTGATACGGCCATCATCCAATACCTGTAATAATACGTTAAATACATCTGGATGTGCCTTTTCAATCTCATCAAACAGTACAACAGAATATGGTTTTCTACGAACCGCTTCTGTCAATTGTCCACCTTCTTCATATCCTACATATCCAGGTGCCGCACCAATCAAACGAGATACGGAATATTTCTCCATATATTCACTCATATCAATACGAACCATGGCAGCTTCATTGTCAAACAAACTTTCTGCCAATGCTTTGGCAAGCTCTGTCTTACCTACACCTGTTGGTCCTAAGAATAGGAAGGAACCAATTGGTTTTGTTGGATCTTTAATCCCTGCCTTAGAACGAAGAATCGCTTCTGCAACTTTTTGTACTCCATCGTCCTGTCCCACTACTCTCTTGTGAAGTTGCTCTGGCAAATGTAAGGTCTTTGCTCTTTCACTTTCTGTCAATTTAGCAATTGGAATACCCGTCCAGCGGGAAATAATTCTAGCAATCTCTTCCTCACTAACACAGTCATGTACCAATTCTCTCTTCTGTGTCTGTACCTTTTCTTCCTCTTCTGCCAGTTGTTTCTCCAACTGTGGGATCACACCATACTGCAACTCAGACATTTTTGCGGTATCGTAAGCACGCTCTGCAATTTTATATTCATTATGTGCAGCTTCTAACTTCTCTTTTAATTTTTGTACTTTTTCTACTGCGGATTTTTCATTGTCCCATTTTGCTTTTTGCTGCGCAAAATCTTCTCGCAATTCTGCCAATTCTTTTTGCAGATTCTCCAATCTCTCTTTGCTCAAACGGTCCTCTTCTTTTTTAAGCGCCGTCTCTTCAATCTCTAACTGCATAATCTTTCTTCGCAAATCATCCATAGCAGTTGGCATAGAGTCAAGCTCTGTCTTAATTAACGCACAGGCTTCATCGACTAAGTCAATTGCCTTATCTGGAAGAAAACGATCCGAAATATAACGATTAGATAAAGTTGCTGCGGATACCAATGCACCATCTGTAATTTTTACACCATGGAAAATTTCATACCGATCCTTTAAGCCACGCAAAATGGAAATCGTGTCTTCTACCGTAGGTTCATCCACCATAACTGGCTGGAAACGACGCTCCAAAGCTGCATCCTTTTCCACATACATACGATATTCATTTAATGTAGTAGCTCCGATACAGTGCAACTCACCTCTGGCAAGCATTGGTTTTAGCATATTACCTGCATCCATACTACCTTCTGTCTTTCCTGCGCCAACAATGGTATGAAGCTCATCAATAAAGAGGATAATCTCTCCATCACTTTTCTTTACTTCTTCCAATACGGCTTTCAGACGTTCCTCAAATTCACCACGATACTTCGCACCTGCTACCAATGCACCCATATCCAATGCAAATACTTTTTTATTCTTCAATCCATCTGGTACATCTCCCTGCACAATACGTTGCGCAAGTCCTTCTACCGCTGCGGTCTTACCAACACCAGGTTCACCAATCAGGACCGGATTGTTCTTTGTCTTTCTGGATAAGATACGAATAATGTTTCGAATCTCGCTGTCTCGTCCGATGACAGGGTCAAGCTTTTGCTGTCTGGCACGTTCCACCAAATCATAACCATATTTTTCCAATGTGTCATAGGTTGCCTCTGGATTATCCGATGTTACTTTCTGATTTCCTCTTACACTGGATAATGCCTGCAAGAAACGATTTCGATCAATACCAAAAGACTGGAACAGACCTTTCATTTCTTTTGTCGCATGTTTCAACATACTAAGGAACAAATGCTCTACAGAAACATATTCATCTCCCATGGCTTTCGCTTCATCTTCTGCATAAATTAAAACTTTATTTAATCCATCTCCAACAAACACTTTTCCACCGGATACTTTCGGACGTTTCTTTAACAATCCCTCTACCTGTGCCAGAAAAACTTCAGGCTGTATTTCCATCTTTTCAATTAGCTTTTCAATCAAACTATCCTCAATCGTAAGCAAACTATAAAGTAAATGCTCCTGTGCCAATTCCTGATGGCCATAGTCATATGCAATCTTTTCGCAATTCTGTACTGCTTCCATTGATTTCTGTGTGAATTTATTGATATTCATACTACTACCTCCTATCATCAACACTTGAGGAATAGCTATAACAATTCAGGCAATAACCTGTTTTGCTACAAAAATTCGCTGCAAGTAAAACATATATCTTATTTGTTCTACATCAACTATAACACTTGTAATTTAAAAATGCAAGCACTTTTTAATAACTTTTTAAAGCTACGGGATAGGCATTCGTAAACTCTACATTGGTATATTCTTCATCCCTCACATGATCGGATAGGTCTGCATCTGATTTCAGAAAATACCGATACCGAACACTGGTCTTTCCAAATGCTCCTACAGGATCATCCCAAGTCGCATCTATGTTGTACCACTTTTTTCCTAGTTTTACAATATTCCAAGCATGAAGCTGTCCCTTTGCATTTCCCGTAATCACTCGACAAGGTATTCCTGCTTCTGTCATCATCTTATATAACAAAGTGGCATAGCCCTGACACGCTGATGTCCCCTCCACCAATGCGTAATATGGGGTATTGTAGCTGGTAGATGTATCATATTCCACATGATCAACGATATAATCATGCACCGCTTTTATTTTCTCATAATCGGACATATCCTTTTTTATAATGTCTTTTATAATCTTCTTTATTCGCTTGTCTACCTTCTTTGTCTGCTCATCATTTTCTAAATATTCCATCTCATAGGTCACAGTGTATACATTTCCCACTCCACTCATATTTATATGAGAAGCTTTGTGTACAAAATGCATATAGTCATAATCGGAAGACGTTTTCGGATCATCAATCAAAAAAGCTTCATTGATACTATCCTGTACAAACTCCTGCATCTCTGCCTTACTTCCTCGATAAACCAGTGTAATATATTTTTGCTTTTCGCACATTTTATCGTGCAACTCTAACACATATTCCTGCCTTTCCGCTTCGCTCATGTCCCCCTTTAAATATGCAGATACCACTCCATATTTTTGTTCCATGTAAAGTCCCGCTAAAAGGAACCCACCTAGCAATATTAAAAAAATCTGAAATTTCCTCACCTTACTTCCCTCCCTTATTTTTATAGAGTAAACGAAAGACACAGTCTGTATTCACAAACTGTGTCCTCAATGCTTTGTAGGGAAAGCCTGTCCCTATTCTATATCCTCTTCCTCTTCAGCAAGAGCGATTTCATATTTTTCAAGAATAATCTTCTGAATACGATCTCTCGTTTCAGAATTGATTGGATGTGCAATGTCTCTATATTCTCCGTCGCCGGCCTTTCTACTTGGCATTGCTATAAATGAGCCCTTGTCCCCTTCGATAATCTTTATATCATGTACAACAAACTCATTATCAATTGTAATTGATACAACTGCCTTCATCTTTCCTTCTTTGTTCACTTTTCTTACTCTTACGTCTGTAATCTGCATTACATATGCCCCCTTTAATTTTAGTCTTCTGGTATGTGTCATGAAGCGCACTCTAAGATGCAACCTATCTCAAACCTTATCCCTTAATTGCCTCTCAAAGACTTTCTTGTCACCCTGCTGTCAATCAGGTTGTCTATAAAACATACCTCTCATTTTTTTCGACAACAATACGAATGTTGTCAGCATCACCTATATATGTCATATTGGAACGTATCGTGTCCCTACTTTCCACAATACAGTTCTCGATATAAGTGTTATCACCAATATACGCATCATTTAAAATGATGGAGTTTTTGATAGTTACATTGTTTCCAATGTACACTTCCTTAAATAATACGGAATTTTCTACATTACCATTGATAATACATCCACTAGATACTAAACTATTTTTTACGTTTGAGCCAACATTATACTTAGCTGGTGGAAGATCATCAATCTTAGAGTATACATCTGGATACTGCTTAAAGAAATAATCTCTCGTATCTTTCTGTAGAAAATCCATGTTGGTCTTATAGTAAGACTCAACTGTTGAAATATTGCTCCAATATCCCTCTAACTCATATGCATAAATACGCTTCCAATTTTTATATCGGATTAAAATATCTTTTACAAAGTCATGCTGCTCATCTTCCATGGCTTTTTCAATCAACTCAATCAAAAGTCGTCTACGAATCACGTAAATACCAGCAGATACTTTATTGGAATCTGTTACGATTGGTTTCTCTTCAAACTCTACGATACGCTCATCTGCATCGGTACGAATCACACCAAAACGTGTCGCATCTTCTGTTGCAGGCAATGTCTTTGTTGCAACTGTAATATCTGCTCTCTTTGCTACATGGTATTCCAGCATCTTATTGTAATCCATCTTATACACACCATCACCTGATGCAATGATAACATATGGTTCATGGCTGCTCTTTAAGAAAGAAAGGTTCTGCGCAATCGCATCTGCCGTTCCACGGTACCAATTGCCATTTTCTGCTGTAATCGTAGGTGTGAATACAAATAATCCACCTTGTTTACGTCCAAAATCCCACCATTTTGCTGAATTAAGGTGTTCATTTAGGGATCTTGCATTATACTGAGGCAAGACAGCGACTTTTTGTACATGAGAGTTTGACATATTACTCAATGCGAAATCGATACTTCGATATCCACCGGCAATCGGCATTGCTGCAACCGCTCTCTTGTTTGATAATTCTGCTAATCGATTACTATTACCTCCAGCTAGTACGATTCCAACTGCTCTCATCATCTGTCACCTCCCTTAATAATAACCTGTCCACTTTCCAATATTCCATTTGGATAATCTCCTGGTTCTGTAACACCAGAAATAGCTGTATTCTTACCGATACGGATACCACCTGGGATCACACTTCCCTCTCCGATGGTTGCCAATCCATATGCATAAACGTCTGCTTTTAATACATTTGGTGCTTCTTCGCCCACACCAATATGACAGTCATTTCCAATCACAACATTCTCTGCAATAACACCCTTGTCTACGGTTGTACGATCTCCAATCGAAGTAGAACTCATAATGATGGAATCTCGAATAACAACACCAGGTCCGATATATACACCCGAACCAATGACTGAGTTATGTACTTCACCATAGATCTCACAGGCATCTCCAATAATCGCCTTATCAATAACTGCTTCACTGGAAATAAACTGTGGTGGAATACGATCTGCCTTTGTATAAATCTTCCAGAACTCTTCATATAAGTTAAACTCTGGAATTAACTCTATCAACTCCATATTAGCTTCCCAATATGCAGCAAGTGTTCCAACGTCTTTCCAATATCCATTGAACTCATACGCAAATAAACGATCTCCCTTTTCCATACAATAAGGAAGTACATGCATACCGAAGTCCAAACCAGGCTGATCCTTCAACTTAATCAAAGCATCTCTTAACACTGGCCATGAGAAGATATAAATACCCATAGAAGCCAGATTGCTTCTTGGATGTTCTGGTTTTTCCTCAAATTCAGAAATTCTTCTCTTTTCATCTGTAATCGCAACACCAAAACGACTAGCTTCTTCAATCGGTACTGGCATAGTTGCTACTGTAATATCTGCTTTGTTTTCTTTATGGAATTGAAGCATTACTTCATAATCCATCTTATAAATATGGTCACCACCCAAAATCAATACATACTCTGGATTGTACTGCTCCATGTATGCAAGGTTCTGATAAATCGCATTGGCGGTACCTGTATACCACTCACTATTTCCACTTTTCTCATAAGGTGGCAAAATCGAAACACCACCAATATTTCTATCTAAATCCCAAGGAATACCAATTCCGATATGGGTATTCAGTTTTAACGGTTGGTACTGTGTCAAAACACCTACAGTGTCTACACCTGAATTAATGCAGTTGCTAAGTGGGAAGTCAATAATACGATACTTACCACCAAATGAAACTGCTGGCTTCGCAACGTTAGCTGTTAAAACACCTAAACGTGAACCTTGTCCACCTGCGAGCAGCATGGCTATCATCTCTTTTTTAATCACGTCTCTCACCTCTCTAGTTCTTACAATACAACTCATTATACCATTGTTTTTTTCACTTGTAAACGCAACTTTTTCGTTTTTACAAAATACTTTTTGATTTTTACACATTTTCGATAGTAATTTTCCGTTTTGTCAATTTTCGCCCAAATGCGACACATTTCCAAAAGTTGGGGATCCTTTCCAAATTCCATTTTGTGTAATTTTTTATCTTCTACTACCTATTATAGCAACTTTTCTCCAAATACAAATTACACACCGATTACATTTGTGTTACATTTTTTATTATTCACAATTTTGCTTATAGTATCCATTTTTTCTTCGTTTTGTTTCTTTATTACAGTTAAAGAGTCCACTGTATTTTTTTACAATTTCTTCTGATAATGTGATTCCTTTCATTTAATTTATTAAATATTTGCAGGCTACTAATGCTCTCAGTAATCCGCATATTCTTTCTCACACCTTAAAACGATATCCCACTCCCCATATAGTTTCAATATATTGTGGTTTCGATGTATTTATCTCTATTTTTTCTCTTATCTTTTTTATATGCACTGTCACTGTAGCAATGTCACCCACTGACTCCATATCCCAGATTTCTCGGAATAATTCTTCTTTTGTAAATACATGGTTCGGATGCTCTGCCAAAAATACAAGTAAATCATATTCCTTGCTTGTAAAAAGTTTTTCTTCTCCATTTACATATACACGACGGTCCGTTTTATCAATCTTAATGCCACGAATCTCTATCATCTTCTTGGCTTCTACGCCAGAACCAATCAAACGCTCGTATCTGGACAAATGCGCCTTTACACGCGCCACCAACTCACTCGGACTAAAAGGCTTCGTCATATAATCATCAGCTCCAAGCCCCAATCCACGAATCTTATCAATATCATCTTTTTTGGCAGATACCATTAAAATAGGAATGTTTTGCTCCTTTCGAATCTCCTTGCAAATCTCAAAACCATCCATATTAGGAAGCATTAAGTCCAAAACAATCAAGTCAAACTTTTCTTTTTTTGCCCGAAGCAGCCCAGAATCTCCTTTGCTCTCAATCGCCACTTCATATCCATTAATTTCTAAATAATCTTTCTCTAATTCTGCAATTTCCTTTTCATCCTCAATAATCAATATTTTACTCATAATCTATTGTTCCTCCTTTGGAAGTGTAAAGAAAATGGATGTGCCTTTTCCAACTCTGCTCTCTGCCCAGATACGACCTCCCTGATCCTGTATAATTTTTGCCGCTATCGCAAGTCCTAAACCACTGCCGCCAGTACTGGAATGTCTGGATGCATCTGCTCTGTAAAATCTTTCAAATATATGTGGAAGTGCCTCCTCTGCAATTCCCGAACCATTGTCTCGAATTTCTATTCTCACAAACGCTGGCTGTTTTTTCTCCACTTTCTCTTGTTGATTTTTTCTGCTCTTGGTTCCTGTTCTCTCTTTCGTCTGCTTCTTTTCTGTCTCTTTCTCCTGTTTCTTTTTTTCTTTTGCCTGTTCCTCATAGTCAATATTTTGTGGTAATTTCTGTTCATCCAACAGGTAAATACAAATCGTGCCCTGCTCTTCCCCCAGATATTTAACCGAATTTCCGACAATGTTGTTTATAACTCGCTTTACCTGTTCTGGGTCCATAGCAACACGCACATCTTTTTCCACCTCATTCTGGTAACTTACACAAATGCCCTGCAAGCCCAAATCAATTTCGATTTCCTCCACACAATCTTTAAAGTAATCATTTATATTTACATACCGAATATTATATGGCACTATTCCATTTTCTATTTTAGAACTCATGGATAGTTCATCTACCAACATCGCCATTTCTTTTGCTTTTTTATAAATAATTCGCAAATATTTTTCCTGTTTTTCAGGCGTAGATGCCACGCCATCTAAAATACCTTCTGTATATCCTTCAATTGCAGTAAGAGGCGTCTTTAAATCGTGAGAAATGTTACTAACTAACTCTCGCATTTCCTTTTCATACCGTAAACGCATCTCTGTGGACGCCTTCAAACGCACACGCATTTCCTCAAAATCCTGACAGAGCATACCAATCTCATCTTTTCCCTTTGCTTCAATGGAAAAATCCAATTCTCCATCCCTCATTTTATGGGTTGCTTTTTTCAATACATTAATAGGTCGTACAATTCCTCCATAAATCCACAGCATAAGCAACGAAGCGGTAAACAGTATAATAACAAAGAAGGATAATACACACTGTAATGCCACAGTTCGCACCGCAGGCAGCAATCCATTAATCATAGTAACTACATAAAAATGCCCCGTACTTCCATCTTCAAAGGTTACTGCATGTTGTTTAATGATGAATGCATTTTCCCCGCCTACATAGGAGCCACTGTCAGACAACATTTTCCACTGTTCTTCCGTGGGAATCCGATTTTTAATTTTCACAAAAGAATCCAGCTTCCCAATATAACTATACTTTTCTCCTTTTTTTACAAGCAAAAAAGAATACTTCCATGATAACTGCTCATTATATCTTTTCAAGCAGTCCTTTTTATCCAAATGATCTGCATTTTTATCAAAATCCTCCACCATAACCTGATACATATCTTCAGTCATCTGATTCATAAATTGAACGGGATTTGATAAAAGGCTTGTCACACTAGACGCGCCTTCACTTAAATTCATAACATTTTCTGCCTGAAACCGATAAATTACCCGAATCGTGCCAAACAACAACAAAACAGGTAAAATTGTGATAATTAAAAACGAACACAATAATTTTCCCCTGATCCGCATACCATCCTGCCTCCTTGCTTTTTAGTATAACAAAGATAGTACGTTATCTCAATCTATCCTAACACATTTTCCATTCTGACTCATACGCCTCCAAAAACAGCAAAAAAATCCATTTTCTGTAAAAATATTTTTTTTATTTTCTAAAAAACAAAAATCTTAAAATATTCCCTTGACATTTAATCTGAGTATGATAGAATTGGGTAACACTTTTTTGTGTGCTATTTCTAGATTGCTATTCTCTCATAATGGGTGTGTGAGAGAATAGCTTATAAGTTTTTTATTTTGTTTTTATTTTTTTAAACTTTTTTTCATTTTTTCTCTTGTATATATAGTTTCATTGCTTGCAATATAAACTCCGGCAAGTAATACAAGAAAACAAAAAATACCATTTTTTCAAATGGTATTTTTTTGTTTTCTAACAAGCAATTTAATTTTAACTATATTTTTTATTTATCTTTAAAATGAAAACTCTTTTTTCCAGTTGCATAATCATCTACAATATGTCCCTGTCCAAACAGTTTATATTTATAACTTACCAAACCTTCTAAACCAACAGGTCCTCTAGCATGTAGTTTTCCAGTGCTGATTCCTACCTCTGCCCCAAATCCATAACGGTATCCGTCCGCAAAACGAGTGGAACAATTCTGGTATACCCCTGCTGAATCTACTAAATTCATAAAAGTCTCTGCCGTTTCTGCATTTTCCGTAACAATACAATCCGTATGATGAGAACCATAGTAATTAATATGGTCAATTGCTTCTTCCACGTTTGCCACTGTTTTAGCAGAAATAATATAATCCAGATACTCGGTTGCATAATCTTCTTCTGTTGCAGCTTCGCAGGAAACTACATCCTGAATTTCTTTTGTTCCACGAAGGGTTACCTTTTTTTCCTGCAATGCTTTTGCTAACATTGGCATAAACTCATCTACAATATCTTTATGTACCAACAAGGTCTCTACTGTATTACATGCAGATACATACTGCGTCTTAGAATCTACCACAATCGGTACTGCCTTTTCCAAATCCGCATCCTTATCCACATAAATATGACAAATACCATCCGCATGTCCCATCACAGGGATTTTTGTATTATTCATAATGTATTGTACAAATGCATTTGAGCCTCTTGGTATAAGTAAATCTACGGATTCATGGCAGGAAAGCAATTCGTTAATTTCACTTCTTGCCTCTAACTGCATCATACAATGTTCTACCAATCCCGCTTCTCTGACTGCCTTTTCTATAATCTGAAACAAGGTTTTATTTGTGCGAAGAGTCTCACTTCCGCCCTTTAAAACAACACAGTTTCCACTTTTAATACAAAGTGCCGAAATTTGTATGAGTGCATCTGGTCTTGCCTCAAATATTACGCCAATTACGCCAATCGGACAAGTTACACGCTGTAAGGTAAGCCCTTCATCCAATTCTCTCGTAAACTGTGTCTGAAAAAGTGGATCGGGCAAACGAATCAAATCTTTTATCCCTGCTGTCACATCTTTTAATTTTCCTTCGTCAAATTTCAGACGTTTCATAACGGGTGCTGCCACACCATCTTTTTCTGCCTGCTCCATATCTTCTTGATTGGCTGCAAAAATCTGTTCTTTCTGCTCCACAATTGCCTTGCATACGGCTTCTAACGCCTTATTTCTGCTTTCCTCACTGGATGCCGCCAATGCGGGTGCCGCCAATTTAACTTTTTTAAGTTCCTCTTTTAAGTCCATATCTTTCCTTCCTCTCTATCTGTCAGCTCATATTTCACTATTTTTTATAATACGAATCCACACCGTTCGCAATTCCCTGCACCATTGCTTTTTGTCCGTTTTGGGATGCCATGTACTTATCTTCTGCGGAATTTGTCATAAATCCCATTTCTAATACAATTACTGGGACTTTACTCCAATTGGTACCTGTCAAATCATCGCGTTTTACACTTCCTCGATTGCGAATACCTGTGGCTGCACAATAACTTTTCAAAATGCTCTGAGACAATTTATAACTTTTACTGCTAAGTTTTCCTACATATGGATTCTGTGAAGATGGATACAGTCCACTAGCTCCCTTCGCACTGGAAGCACCTCCATCTGCATGCAAACGAATGCAAATATCTGCACCACTCTTATTAATCTTGATTGCTCGTTCTTTATTACTAATATTTACGTTATTTTTGGTTCTTGTCATGACAACCGCATAACCTCTGTTGACCAATTCCTTTTTCAAAGATTTCGCAATCTTCATCGTAAGCTGGTATTCGGCTATATGGGTAGAGACACCACTCGTTCCCCCTGCTACCTTTGCTTTTTTGGTAGAAGCTCCTGGTCCGACTGCTTCCAATCCTGAATTTCCAGACTGCTGATGTCCTGGGTCAATTCCGATTATTTTCTTTGCTTTTATCTTCACCTTGCAAGAAATAGCTACCGTTTCATAGGTTGCCTTTACAGTGACCGTTCCTACTCTTTTTCCTTTTAATACACCTTTTTGGTTGATTGTTGCGTATTTTTTATTCGAAACAGACCATTTAACGGCTTTTATTGGTTCTCCCGCATTTACCTTTACCTTAAATGCATAGCTTTTTCCTGCTTTTAAGCTGGCTACCTTTTTACTCCATTTTAAAGAAACAGGGACATCTGTTTCCTTCGGTGTGGCAGTAGCTTTTGTCGCTGCTGGAGAAGCCGCTGCTTTTGCTGTCTGCTCATTTACTCTGTTGGAATGTGTTGAAAATCCACCTTGTCCTGCAACTCCAAGTCCACCTCCCACACAGATAAGTGCAAGCAAAAGTATCCCTACATATTTCTTTTTTCTATCTTTCGTTTTTTTCCTCATAAAACAATTTTCCTTTCCCCTTTTAATCTGTCAGTTTGGCTTGCTATAACCATTCCTTTCAACATCTTATCACAAAATTTTCCTATTATCTATAGAAGATTACACAATCCCACTGTCCAGTTCCCATTTGTGATGACTCCCCCTGCTACTCTTTTCAATGATTAACTTAGTGCCTACCTGACTTTTTAATTCACTGACATGAGAAATAATGCCAACTAATCTTTTTCCTTCGGACAGCTCATTCAAAATACCAATGGCTTCATTTCTTGTTTCATCACTAAGCGAACCAAATCCCTCATCAATAAACATGGTATCTAAGTGAACTGCACCATTACTATTCTGAATCATATCTGCCATTCCCAACGCCATAGAAAGGGATGCCAAGAAGGACTCTCCACCAGACAAAGTTTTTACATCGCGGACCTGATCTGTCATTAGACTGTAAATATCCAAATCCAATCCCACTTCGCCCTGTGCACCCAAATCCTCTATGTTACGACATTGTAGAAGAAACTGCTGCCCTGACATTTTTACAAGCCGCATATTGGCACGCTCAATAATTTCTTTGAAAAATTCCCGCTGCATATAAGTTTGAAATGTAAGGTGTTTGCCTGCTAACTTTCCATTTACGGTATTATAAAGCTTTTGCAAAACATTTCCTGTTTCCCACAGTCCTGCTCTTTCCTTATAAAGAGCTTTTCCCATTTTCTTAGCTTCTTCATTGGTGGTAACCAGATGGTAGATTTCATTGCCCTGTCTTTCCACCTGATTCTTTTCTTCCTGCAACTGTTCTTTCTTTTCTTTATATTCCGTTATATCCAGTGGCTCTTTTCCATTCGTCTGCTCTGTAAGATGTCGAATACGCTCCGTCAAACGAATTTGTTTTTCCTGAAAACTGCTTACTTCCTGTCTTAATTTTTCTATGTCTTTTTGTGCAAGATAAGCGTCCTGATATTGCTTTGTATCTGCAAAACCAGCCTTTAAAAGCTGTTCCTCATACACTTTTATGGCACTTTCCAATTCTTTCGTCAAATTCTCTGCGTGTTTCTCTAATTGCTGTAATTGTCCCTGCCTTTTATCCATCTCTGCCTTTTCTTGTTCGTAGCGGGACTGGCTTTCCTTCTTCGCTGTAACCAATTTGTCATACTGTGCCATTAAAAGATGTAAGCGTTCCTGTGCTTCCCTTTTTTCAGCAAATGGTAACTGCTCTGAAACTGCCGTATATTTTGCTGTTAGAGTTGCCAGAGACACCTGCTGTTTTGTAAGCTGCTCTGCAGTATCTTTCATCTTCTTTTCATGACTACCTCGCTTAGTCTGGTAATTTTCTACCCACTTTTCTAACTGTTTTATTTGGATACTGTCTTTCTCCGCCTTCTTCTTTGCCTTCTCGCATTGCTCCAACTGCTGTTTCACTTGTTTTTGCTCCTCTAAAAGAGAAACTTCTTTCTCTCCAAACAAACGCTCCTTGCTCCGCTTCCACTCCTCCTCTTTCATTTTCCATTCCTGTTTTGTTCGCTCATAACCAACATTTGCCCGTTCTCTCTCCTCGGATGCCTTCTTTTTCTCCTCCTCCATCTTTTTTAGATATTCTTTATCCACATTTTCTTCGTTGTTTTGTTCTTCTGTCCACATTTTTGGCTCATGATGCACACTTCCACACACAGGACAAGGCATCCCCTCCTGCAGTTGTTGTCTCAAAAATGCTGCCTGATTATGCATAAACACATCATAGATTCGATTATATTCCTCTTCTATCTCCTGCTGTTTTCTCTGTGCCTGCCGCAAAATGGTTCTCTCTTTTTCCTCTTTTTTTGCAAGCACCTTTAATTTTTCCTCTAACACAAGCAAGGTATCTATATCCTGTTTTCTTTGTGCTAATTGCTTTTCCTCTAAAGAAATCACCTGCAAATCCTTTGCCTGCTCCTGTAATGCCTGTAACTCCTTTTCTTTTCCCTCATAAGCTGCATCTGCCTTTTGCAAGGTTTCTTCCAACTGTTGCCTTTGCTCTTCCGCTGTGGCAATTGCTTCTTTCACTTGCTTACATTCTTTCTTTAGTTGTTCTTTTTTATCATAATTGGGAAGTTGCTCCTGAATACGGTTCTGCTCATTTTGCAGAGGTGCGGATTTTTCCTCCAACTCCTGTGCATCTTTCTTATAGCTTTGTTCTAGCTGCACTAACTGTTCCTTATGCAACGCTACCCATTGTGTTCCCTGTTCTAACTGTTGTTTTGTTGTATTCCATTCTTTTTCTTTTCCTTTTTTTGCCTCGTAAAAACGTTCTACTCCAGCGGCTCTTTCTCCATTTGCAATCTGAATCTTTTTATCCTGAATTGCGGTCTCTTCCTTTTGCAACTTTTCCTGCTCTTTTTTTTGCTGTTCTAATTCTTCAAACTGACGATTTACCGTATTAGCGGCATCCAACATCTGCTGTATCTGCTCCAACTTCTTTTCTACGGTTGCTTTCTCAGCTTGTACCAATTTCTGTCGTTCCTTTGTTTCTTTGCAAATATCTGCTACTACTTGTAACAATCCTTCCTGATCGGTCTCGCTAAATCTCGCCCGATAAGTGTCTCCATTCCAGATTTCCTCATAAACACTATCCTTTACAAGCGAAAGCTGCGAGAATGCATGTACAATTCCCTCTTGATTTTTTGATAATGCATCTTTTGCCTGATTAAACCGTTTCGTTATCAAATCCGCCACAATTCCATATAATCTGGTATCAAAAATCTTAGCAAAAATCTCTTTTCGTTCTTTGGAGCTTGCCAAAAGTAATTTCATAAAATCGCCCTGTGCCAGCATAGCAACCTGTGTAAACTGCTCTCCATTTAGCCCAATCAGTTGCTCAATTCTCGCATTTACCTCACGCAGCTTTCCCGGATATTCCTCTCCATTAGGTAAGATCAACTGTACGGTAGGTTGTTGATTCGTCTTTAGACGCTCATACCCCTCTCCCTCTTTTTTCTTTCTATATTTGGGTTGCTCTGGGGTGCGGATAATTTCATAGGTCTCACCTGCATATAAAAAACGAAACTTTACCTGTGTCTTTTGATTTGGCGCAGCATATTGACTACGCATCATTTTTCCATCCCGCTTTTTTCCACTGGTTTCTCCATATAAAGCAAATGTAATCGCATCAAATATGGTAGTCTTTCCTGCACCTGTGTCTCCTGTTATCAAAAACAATCCATGGTCCACCTGCGAAAAGTCAATGGCTTCATGTACATAAGAACCAAAGGCATCCATCTCTATATAAATTGGTCTCATCTGTCTCCTCCTCTATTTTTCCTGCATTTCCTCCTGTGCTTCTTTTAACACTTCTAGCATGACAGTTTCCTCCTCTGCACTTAACGGCACATCATTCATTTCTTGATAAAAGGACATAAACGCCTCCATCGGTGTAAGTGCTTTCTTTTTTCCTACTGTCTGCTCTAACCGTTTTCTTGTACGCTCATTATCTACATGAATCTCCAAAATATGAGGATAGACTTCCTCCAATGTCTCTTTTGCATGAAACACATCATCATCTGTCAATGTAATGCTCACATAATCCTGTCGATTTTCCTCGGTGGCAGCTTCCAAAACCTCCTGCATAGTTCCTTTTATACTACGCACATCGGGATTTCCAATAAGAGGAATTCTCTCATACTGATTCTCACTCCCCTTTTCTCCCAATTCAACCATGAGAATCCCCTTCTTATCCCGTTCCTCACTGACCGAATATTTATATGGTGTTCCGCAATAACGGATATGGGATTCCCCCATTTGCTGTGGTTTGTGAATATGCCCCAATGCTACATAATCAAACTTTTGCACATGTGCAATATCTATACTGTCCAATCCACCTACGGAAATATAAGTAAGCTCCGAATCTGATTTCTCTGGTCCCTGTCCATTTGCCACATAAAATTGATGGGAAAGCAACACATTTCGCTTTGTCAGATCAATCTGCTCTCTGTCAAGCAATCGTTTGATTGCCTCATCATAACTGAGCGCCTCTTTTTCCTCTGCCACCAGTTGCCGCACATACCCTGGTTTTGTAAATGGAAGGAGATAAAAATTGACCTCCCCATAGGTATCCTGCAACACAATCTTTTGAATATGCTCTTCCTCTGTTCTAGGCGGCATGGTGGCTACATAAATCTGGTGCCGTTTTAAAAAGCCACTGGCAAACTTTAATCGTTGTGCATTATCATGATTGCCCGCAATGATTAAGACTGGTATCATAGGCGTAATCTCTGCCAATTCACTTAAAAACCAGTCAAACAATTCGTATGCCTCTCCTGAAGGTGCCGCTTTATCATATATGTCCCCCGCAATCAATATCACATCTGGTCTTTTTTCCTTTGCCTGTTCTACAATCTGTCCCAATACATCCCTCTGACTTTGATATAGATTATAGGCATGTAACTGTTTTCCTATATGTAAATCCGAAATATGAAACATCCGCATTCGTTCTCTCACGCTTCCTCTCTTTTTAATTGCTGTCTTTTCTCTATTATACATGATTGAAAAAAATAAGAATACTCTTTTCTATAAAACAAAAAAAGTGACTGCTATACTCTACACATATAACAGCACTTTTCTTTTTAACCCAGTAAAAAAATACCTTTTCCGCTATTTCACATTTTGACAAAAGCCTGTCTCAATTCCCATATACCAAACTATATCAGAATAAAGTACACTTTTTCATGTGTTATTTCTAGATTCCTACCCTATTTCCACCTCCTGTTTTACTAGCTTTCCTAATCAGAAATGTGTGGCAACCCTTTTTGTCACAGGAATAAGACTAAGTCCTGCATAAATACGCAAGAAGTTTTGTACCATAACCTTCCGTGCATTTTATAATAAATAAAAGAGAAAGTTCAAAATATAGTTAAAAGCGCAATATGAAAAGCAAACGAAAACATCTGCACTGAATTTATGGTAATTTTTCTTGGCATTATGCAGTAATATATTTTATTTTTTCATTTTTTTGATTCCTTTTTTACCTGACTATTCCGTACATTCTTGTCTTATATCATTTTCACCACATATCCTGATGTTCACACTATACACTTTTCTTTTTCCAAAAACAATACTACTAGCAGAATTTGTCAATATCTTGCAGAATTGAACACATTCTTTGCCGTTTTAACCGAAAGCGACAAACCTCTACATAATTTTATAAGCAAAAAAAGAGAAGCCCTATCTTCTCAAATAAGGTGCTTCCCTTTTCCTTTTAATAAAACAGATTTTTTGACATGTTTATCATTTTATTCTCTGTAAATTATTCTTCTGCCTCTATTGTCTCTATTGTATCTGTTGCCTCTGTTGTATCTGATAATTTGAAATGTCCAACAAGCTGATTCAGGCTTTCTGCCTGCGCAGATAATTCTTCACTTGTTGCAGAACACTCTTCAGATGCAGCGGAGTTCGTCTGTACAACCTCCGAAATCTGTGTTACTGCACGATCTGCTTCTTCCATAGCTTCTGCCTGCTTACCTGAATTTTCACTAAGTACCTTTGCAGAATCTGCAATTTCCTTGATACCATCTACTACGGTTCCCATAGCTACTGTAGCGCGTTCTGCTGCGTTATTTCCTTCTTCAATTTCTTTCAAAGAACCTTCGATCAACTCACGCGTACCAACTGCTGACTGTGCACTTTGTTCTGCAAGATTTCGTATCTGCTCAGCAACAACCGCAAAGCCTTTTCCTGCTTCTCCTGCTCTTGCAGCTTCGATTGCCGCATTCAAAGATAACAAGTTTGTCTGGCTGGCAATATCTTCAATATCAGAAATGATTTGCTCAATTTTCTTAGATGTCCCGTTAATACGATTCATAGCTTCCATCAAGGATTCCATTTCAACACGGCTATGATCTGCCTCTTCTGCATATTTCTTTGCATTTTGATATGATTTGTTCAAATCATGAGCAGTACGCTCTACATCTTCGGTAATCGTTGTAATTGTTGCCTGTAACTCTTCTACTGTACCTGCCTGATCGGTAGCTCCTTCTGCTAAATCCTGTGCAGATTCAGATAAGTTATCTGCTCCAGCTGTCACCTGATTAGATGCTTCTAATACATGATGTAGCGCATCGTTCATCTGGTATTTCATAGTTCTCATAGCCTCAATTAAGTTGCTAAATTTACCTACATAACGATCCTGTACTTTTGACGATACGGTATAGTCTCCCTTCGCCATTTCCGTCATAATCTCTCCTGTATCTGTAATAATGATATTCAACGATTCAGCCATCTCTTTTGTATCCTGTATCATCTCTGCAATCTCATCATCTACATCATACTCTGGGAATGGGCTGTCCAAATCCCCCTCTGTAAAGGTTTTTAGTCGGTCACCAAGCTCCTTCATTGGTTTCGCAAACTCGTCTGCTGTTCTTCTTCCAATCTTTAAAGATAAGTAGAATACCGCAGCAATACATACAACAAAAGCAACTACCAATATAATGGTAAACAGCTCTAATTGTTTCTCTAATGCATTACCCTTTTTCACATTGATATCCATTAAATTCGCCATAGCTGAATATGCATTATCATATAAAGGCATCAACTGTGTGCTTTCTTTCTCCTGTGCTCTTTTTGATTGTTGCTTGTCTAATACGGCGCCCTCTTTGATCATTGCATCGCTTTGTTCCCAATAAACCTCTAATTGCTCCTGTATTTCCCTATATACAGCTTTATTTTCACTGTTAACCATATACTTTTCAATTTTCTTATAATATTCTTGACATTTTTCTTTCTTTTTCTCGTATGTCTCTACCACATCGGCAATTTTTTCCTCATCATCGTATCCAACAGCTGCACGTAATGAACTCCTGCTTTCCGAAAAAACAACCATCATTTTACCAATGTCCCCTTGTGCAAAACCATAATTATTCAATGCATTTGCATACAGTTTTGTAATTGTAAAAAGTGCAAACACACTAATCACCAATGCAACACAGCCGATTGTTGCCACTTTTAAAAATTCTCTGGTTAATTTCGCTCGGATATGCATGTCCTTTTTTTTGCTCTTTGTCTTCATAATATCCCTCCTAATACACCCTACCTACAGTCTAAAGGAATTCACAAAAAATACATCCCCCCCTGTCTGAACAAATCAATTTCCCGTTACTAACTAATAAATGGATGCATATTTAATATAATTTTTTCTTTGTCTAACAACAATTATAGCACTTTTTCTTTATTTATACAAGTTGCATAATTATCGTAATAAAATATTTAATTTTTTGTAACTTTTATTGCATCTTTTTTAATTTTCTCTATTTTTTCGCATCGTTTTAAAAAATTCCTTCATCTTTTGACTACATTCTTCCTCCAACACTCCCGTTACTAGCTCTACCTGATGATTAAATTCTTTCATTTGTAACAAATTTATAACAGAACCCGCACATCCTGCTTTTTTATTTTTTGCACCAATTACGACTCGTGGTATCCTTGCCTGCACAATCGCTCCAGCACACATCTGACATGGTTCTAAGGTTACATACATAGTACAATCATCCAACCGCCAGTCCTGCATCTTTTCACATGCCTCCCGAATTGCCATAATTTCTGCATGTGCAAGGGACATTTTTTTCACATTACGCATATTGTACGCCTGTGCAAGGACACTTCCTTCATAAGTAATCACACAACCAATGGGAACTTCCTCAATTGCTGCCGCTTTTTCCGCCAATTCCAACGCAAGCTTCATAAACGTTTCATCCTGCTTCGCCAGCTCTTTTTGATAAGGATTCTCCCATCGAATTCCATTTAATTCTTCCTGTTTTGGAGGACGAGCCTTCGATACTTTTTCTTTTTCGCAGGCTCCAAATGCCTTATAGTTTCTTCTGGCATCCATCAAGGAACAATTTGTCCCCGCCTTTGTAGGATACTGATATTGCTGTGCATCATCCTCCCAACAACAGACTGGACATATGTCATGCGTGCCAAATGCTGGTTCTTCAAATGTATAATACCCACATACAGGACACTGCTGTTTCATTCTCACTTTTCCTCCCTTTTTTGCAACAAACTATAACGATACATATCCTGCCAACTTCCGCTAAGCCTTGCCGCCTCTCTGGCAATCCCTTCCCGTTCAAAACCAACGCTCTCCAACAATGCAATCGAAGGCTGATTTTTAGGATGTACCATAGCCTCAATTCGGTGCATTCCATACTGCGAAAATAATATATTGATAAGCCTTTCCACACTCTCTTTTCCATAGCCCTGCTTACAATACTGCTTATGTATTTTATATCCTATACTACAATTTTCAAATGCCCCATACCGAATATTATTGGCGCAGACACTTCCTACGATACAGTCGGGATTCTCCTTTAAAAACAGATAATACCGCAGCATTTTTTTATGTACCATCTGATTGTATTCTGCCTCCAACAATGCCCTCTGATAATTGGCAGTATAAAAATTTTTATCTCTTTGTGCCTCCCAAGGCTCCAAATGCTCCTTGTTTTCCCTAAAAAATTGTAACACCTGATGATTATAATAGGCAGGTAGCACCTGCATAACCAAACGCTCTGTTTCACAATATAAATTCATATCTTCTTTTCTCCCATTCACTTTCAAACAACGCTATCTTACATCCATTGTTCTATAGAGTAAGAAAAAGATGTTGTAATTATTATAGCAAATCGCTACAAAATAATCACAACACCCTTTCAAACTTGCTTTAAACCAGCAAAACACGGTTCTTTTATGCCTGTTTACAATTGTACCTTTTCAAAAATTGAATATACTCATCTTCACTGATTGGCTTTGAGAAATAATAGCCCTGTAAGTATTGAACTCCCATTCGTTCCAATTCTTCCTTTTGTTCGGCATTCTCTACACCTTCTGCCACAATACGCACCTTCATCTCACGAAGCATATGCACCGATAATGGTAATACGGCTTTCGTCTTGGAATTTGTGGCACCAAAGTGTGTCCAAACAATACTTTTATCCAGCTTCACAATCTCAAATGGATATTCTACCAAATATTTTAAGTTTGATGCTCCAGAACCATAATCATCCAAAGCAAACGTAGAACCATGACTCTGTAACTCCTGCATATTTCGTATCAAACAGTCTCCATTATCAATCGTAGCAGTCTCTGTTACCTCAAAATTGATAAATTCTGGCGAAATATTGTACTCATTTATAAGACTTTGTAACTGTTCTGCCAAATCAGCCTGCACACATTGATTTCCTGAAAGGTTAATTTCCATATAGTTTACGCCCAGTTCTTGTAAGTTCGCTGCCCGTATAAAACTACAGATTTTCCGCAAAATCAACTCTTCCAGTTGCAAAATCAAATGTTCCTTTTCTGCAATAGGAATAAATTCCTCTGGTGATACAAAACCAATACTTGTAGTATCCCGCAATCGAACCAAAGCCTCCGCAGAATGAAAATCCTTCTTTTGTGTGGAATAAATTGGCTGATAGTACATCTCAATTCCATCGGTACGAATTGCCTCTTCTACCAAATGTCTTACGTCATCATAACGTTTCTTCTTTCGGTAAAATTCTTCGTTGATAAACTGCATTTCATTATAGCGGTTATAATAATCATCCGTAAGGAAATACTTGATAACCGAATAAAATTGTTCCTCTGTACGAATACGTCCTGGGAAATCAAACAAAAGCATCTTTGCTACCAGTTTTACAGCTTTTGCACTTTCGTCAAGATAAATACCATCCGTAACTTCTGAACCTATCTGCATCGCAAGTTTCTCCGCTTTTGCTGCTTCATGGAACATAATGTAAATATTATCATTATCTCGGAATACATCTATCTTCGGACGATCCTTTTTCTTTAATCCTTTGTATCGCAAATTCGCACAAATCTTGCTATATACCCGCTTTTTGTTTTCATTGGTAAATCCGTCCTTGATTCCTTCAAAATCATGGACAGCCATAAATAATACAGAAAATGGCTTTTCCCGTTCGATTCGATCATTGAGCATAACAACCAATCCATCTTCATTAAATGCAGATGTTGTATTATCCAAATATCTGTCTGGTGACTGCATCGTAAGAAAAATTCCTGTAGCTGCCACTGTAATCCAAAAATAGATAATTGGCAATTGTGGTAACACGATCATGGATAATACCAGCAATATAGTTGATGCATTGAAAAATACCATTAAATTCTTTTCCAGCTTTGAAAGTACCTTTCGATTGATCTGTAAAGATACTAACGAATACATGGCAAATAAAATCGGCATACAGTAAAGGACAAAAGACATCCTTCCGTAATGAAATGCTCCATTTTTATCCAAATAAAATAGTAATTTAGTGACTGGTGTGGTTACTACTAAGATACAATAAATAATAGAAAGAACTGTAAAAAATATAATCTGTGGTTTCTTATACTTTTTTCCTTCTAAGACTACTATGATATACGAATAGATCATCTGCAATGAAAGAATCTGCAAAAGAAAACTTACTACCGCACTTACATAACATACTCCAATTAGTTCTGTCGCACCCGCCCGAATCTGCCTGCCTAATAATCCTGAACAAATATCCGTCAGATTCAAAAACAGCATTACATATAACCCACCTGCAAATAACCAGTTTTGAAAAATTTTTAGTTGCCGCTTCATGTTTATAATACAAATCATGAGTAGTAAAAAACATACCGATGCTATCTCAAAATAAATATTACAATTATTCATTCGCAGCACCTCCCCCCGCGCCTTATTCCTTTGTTTTCAGACGATAAAAGCCTCAATCCGATCACAATGTTAAAACCATAAACATATGTATCAGATGGGCTAATCTGCTTAATCACGTAAATCTATCTTATTTATATATATTTTACCAAATATAATATAAAATAGCAATCCCTTTCATTTTCCTACACTAACCTTCTCCACCAATATCCAAAGCCTGCATTTCCACGACTTTGTACTGCCTTAAAATATTCAAAACCAAACATATTCGCCATAAACTTCTCTCTATGATCACTATTTCCTGGTACTGCGATTGCATACTGATATTCCGCTTCATTGCGCATTTTCATAAACAGCAGATGGCGGTAACAATAATAACCATGCAGCAAAAAACTATTATTTGCCAAATACCAGTATTCCATAGGAAAACCACCAATATCTTTTGGCTCCATTCTTACAGAGGCCACTACATCATTTCCAAAAAATGGATTCATATCAGGAAATACACGCAATAATTCCTCCCCCGGCATCCAAATATTTTTTTCTTCCTGCTGGTTTTCCTTTATTTGCTTATAACGCCTTTCCAGATTATTTTTATGTTCCTGAAATACCTCCCAGATATCCATTTCCCGTTGTTCTTCCTGTTCTAAGTTCCAATCCTCTCTTTCCTGTTCTTCCCTTTCCTCTGGTTCTTTTTTTACTTCTTTTTGTATTTGCATGACAGGTGAACTCACCGTTTCAGGTTCCTTTACCGCTACACTACTATCGGCATCTGTGGGTTGTATCTCCTGATTTAGCACCTTTTTTTCCTGTCTTGCCTCCCTTGCCATAAAAAAGCTTTCCAACAATCTCTGCCCCAAATTTTGCCCTGTAGGTTGACTTGGTTCACTTTCTCCTGTTGCCGTACTTTCCACACTTTCTTCTTTTAACAACTCCTCTTCTTCACTCTCCTCTATTGGCTGGAGTGTTTCCACCTCTACCTCCTCCATTGTCTCCTGTGTTTCCGTTTCTTCGTTTTCCTCCTGCATTTCTTCTTCCTGCTCTATATCTATTTTTTCAAACGTTCCCAACACTTCCTGTGCTTCACTGTCTTCCTCCGCATCCTGCTGTTCCTCCTTTAATTCTGCCGCGTGTAACACTTCTCCCTCTACTGCATTATGGCGAAAATCCACCATATTTATATCTATTTTTCCGTCGTCCCATTGGCTCACACAAAAATTCTTTATCGGTTCCTTTTTTTCTTTTCCTTTTTCAATCAATAAAAAACCACCTAAATCCACAATTCGATATCGCGCAAATACTTCACCTGTATTTCCAGAAAATAGCCCTTCTCCAAATCCATTTCGCATTTTCAACGTGCCAAAACATGCCGTATGTAAGATATCTTTATCTCTTACATAACCATAGACCGACCACTCCTTTTCATTCCATGCAACATTTCGCATCTGCAATCGCAATTTATAATTTTGATTCTGTAATGCCAGCTTTGCAAACCCTATATTTTGCCCTTTTTCTCCATTCTCATCATACAAATGAATATATGAAATCATTTTTTGATACATGCTTTCTCTCCCCTTCAATTTGTTTTTCATAGGCTCTTGCCTACTGCTTTTCAACCACTCTCACAAGCACTGCTCACCATGCAACCTTTATACGCTGACAGTGCAATGGGGTCATTCATAGTAGTATATGCAAAAGGTGTAAAAAAAAGAACAGAAGCGGTATATAACCACTTCTGTTCCTATATTTATTCTTATTCTAGCAAAAATTTTCTTAAAGATAATTTGCCAAGGTTGCAAATTCTTCCAATCCGAAAGTCTCTCCTCTAACGGTGGCAGGTTTTCCCATCTGCTCTAAGGCTTTCGTAATCTGTTCCTTTGAAAACGAAAGTTCCGATGCATTGCTAATTCCATTTACCAAGGTCTTTCTACGCTGGTTGAAGGAAGCACGAATCAGTTGAAACATCAATTTCTCATCCTTCACCTGTACTGGTGGCTCTGCATGACGCGTCAAACGGATAACTGCGGAACCCACTTTTGGTCTTGGCATAAAGCAGTTTGGTGGTACATTTGCTACAATATAAGGTTCTGCATAGTATTGTACTGCCAAGGATAATGCTCCATACTCTTTGGTTCCAGGTCCAACCTGCATACGGTCTGCCACTTCCTTTTGCACCATAACCGTAATATTTTCAATCGGCACATGACTTTCAAACAGTCCCATAATAATTGGTGTTGTAATATAATATGGTAAATTGGCAACGACCTTAATCGGTTTTCCATTATTTCTTTCTTCTACAATTTTATTGATATCCACTTTTAAAATATCCCCGTTAATTACGGTAACATTATCATAGGCAGATAAGGTATCCTCTAAAATAGGAATTAAGTTTTTATCAATCTCAACTGCTACCACTTCTCTGGCATTTTCACATAAATACTGTGTCATAGTGCCGATTCCAGGTCCTATTTCTAATACCAAATCATCCTTTGTAATATCTGCTGCTGCAATAATCTTATCTAACACATGGGTATCAATCAAAAAGTTCTGCCCAAATTTTTTCTGAAAATTAAATTGATATTTTTGCAATATTGCAATCGTTTCCTGTGGATTTCCTAAGGTTGCCATCCATTCGCCCTCTTTTCTTTCTATACTTGTATCCTATACATTTGTTTTCCATTCTCTCTGGTTGTCTGATAGACTTCTTCCACATCCACACCCTTTATAGTTGCAAGTGTTTCTGCCACATAAGGAAGATAAATGGAAGAATTGCGTTTTCCCCTGTGTGGTTCTGGTGCCATGTAAGGACAGTCTGTTTCCAGCAAAATACGATCCAATGGAACATATTTTGCCACTTCTTTTAATTTTTTTGCATTTTTAAATGTCAATACGCCGCCTATTCCAATATAAAATCCCATATTCAGGTATTCTCTTGCCATTTCCACACCATAAGAAAAACAGTGTATCACACCACCTGCCTCCTCTGCTTTGCAGACTTTCATAATATCCAATGTATCCTGTGCGGCATCCCGACTATGAATAATCATAGGAAGAGACACCTGTCTTGCTAACGCAATCTGTCTCTCAAACCAAACCTTTTGGATTTTTCGCTCTGGTTCATCCCAGTGATAGTCCAAGCCAATCTCTCCTACTGCTACCACCTTTTCCTGTTTCATCTGCTCGCAAAGCCATGCAAAATTTTCTTCGTTCAATTCTGCTGTCTCCTCCGGGTGTACCCCTGCGGCCGCATATATAAAATCATACTGCTTGGCTAACGCAATCGACTGTTGTGTTGTCTTTAAACTGGAACCTACATTGACCACATAATCAATGCCCTTTTGTGGGAAACTGCTTAATAATGCTTTCCTATCTTCATCAAATCTCGCATCTTCATAGTGTGCATGACTCTCAAATATCATCTTACTCATCCTTACCTTTACTTTCCTTTGCGGTTTTTACTTTTCAATTACTGTCCTGCCATTCGGAAAATTACATAAGAAACATATCCCAAAAGCAAAATGCTTCCAGTAACCTGATTCAACCGTTTCTTTGGTAACACAAAAATCCACAGTAGCACCCCTGCTCCTAATGCGAACAGCATATCAGCAGTAAAGGCCATCTCAAATGTAACTGTCTTTACCGTAGATACAATTCCCATAACAAACAACAGGTTAAAAATATTACTTCCTACAATATTTCCAATTGCAATTTCTGTCTTTCCTCTTCGTACCGCCGTAACGCAAATAAGCAACTCTGGCAAAGAGGTTCCCAATGCCACAATCGTAAGTCCGATCAAACGATCATTTAACCCCATATCTTTGGCTAAAACATTAGCGGACTCTACAATCATCTCACTACTTGCAACTACAACCACAAATCCAACTACAACCAAAAACAATTGACCCAATATAGGTTTCTTTTGCTGTGTAGTCGTCACCATCTGTTTTCCGTCTTGTTTGGCACGATACACCAGATAAATGATATACACCAAAAATAGCAATAACAATATGCATCCGTCTCTGCGGGTAAATCCTTTTCCGAAAATTGCCATAACACCAAATAGTACCGTTGCCAGCAACATATATGGTATCTCCACACATACCGTAGATTTTGCCACCTTCAGATTTCCAATCAATGCACAAATACCTAAAATTAATAAAATATTTGTAATACTACTTCCTACAATATCTCCCACTGCTACGGATTCATTGTTGCTCCATACACTCATAAAGCTCACTGCCAGCTCAGGAGCACTTGTTCCCATCGCTAAAATCGTAAGCCCTGTGATCAGTGGTGGAATATGCAACGCTTCTGCTACTCCTGCTGCACCATCTACAAACCATTGGGAACTTTTTACCAAAAGCAAAAGCCCTGCCAGCATCAATAAAATCTCAATAAATGAAATCATGTTTTTCTCCTTAATTTATAACACAGGTTTCCCTGCACACGATTAGTATTCCCTAGTTATCTATCATGGTATCATAGGCAAAGCAACGGTGTCAAATCTGTAACCGCCTAACCAAAAACCTTTATACCATACCATCATATTTCTTTTTATATTGAAAAGGCGTAATGCCATACATATCCTTAAAGGTATGAATAAAGTAATTTACCGTTGGAAAACCTGCTGTTAATGCCACCTCCAGCACTGACATCTCACTGGATTCCAGCAACTCTTTTGCCTTTGTCAGCCGCAAATGCTGAATATACTGCTTAAATGTCAAGAAAAAGTGCTGTTTAAAATAACGGGAAATATACTTTTCTGATAAATGGAATTGTGCTGCCAAGTCCTGTAATGTAATTTTTTCCTGATAATGATTTTGAATATAACTAAGCATTTCCCTCTGTAATAAATCCGTTCGTTCCTTCTGCGCCTTTATAAACAGGTTATTCTTGTAGAGAATCTCTATCATCTGTAACAGATAGATACGGGTCTGTATATGCAAAAAGGTATTTTTCTTTTGGTTTAGTTCTATTAGGTCAACTAGAATTTTTGCAATTTTTTTCTCAATAGCTTTTTCTTCTATTTTATGCGGAAACATAAGCATATCCCTCCGAAGAGGACCAAGCAACTGTTCTTCCAAAAAATCCTCTGTCTGAAAGGAAATAAAACGCAGCGGAAACAATATGGCACAGTATTTTACATGCAAATCCTCTGACCCCATCAAATGCAATTCACCAGGTGGAACAAAAAACACATCTCCCGCATTTCCTTCATATTGTTGCCCACCAATTGATATTTGCAATACTCCCTGTTCAATATAAATAATCTCCACTTCTCTATGCCAATGAACAGGCACTTGAAATGCCCTCTCTACGTCATGAATCGCATACTGGGTATACGCATATTCCTTTGTTCCATGGGTTCGATTTTCCCTCAATTCTACATACATATCCTCACCTCAACCTCTGCCACCATTTTTCCATAACTCCACCGTGCTACACGAATCTTTTGATTGCAAACATCCCTATTCTCTTTTCCTTTTCTTCATTCTAGCAAAAAAGTAGAAAAATTGCAATTTTTTCAAGAAGAAATGGAAGAATATTTTCTTTATTCCCCGTAAAATGAAAAAAAAGATAAAAAGGAGGCATTCTCTTATGGAACGACAGAATCGTACACTGGGACAATTATTTGTGCCAATCTGTTTTGAAACACTATTTTATATGCTTGCCGGGGTTGTAGACACACTTATGTTATCTTCTGTCAGTGACCAGGCAGTAGGGGCAGTGGGAACTGCCAATACTTATATTGGAATGTTTATTATTATGTTTTCTGTCATTACCTCTGGTATGCTGGCAGTTATGACTCAAAATATTGGTGCAGGCAAATCTGGTATTGCTTATCAAGCATTGCAAATCGGTGTGGCTTTTAACACGGTGCTTGGTATTGTGCTTGGTATTGTTCTATTTGCTGGTTCTGGTAGTATCCTTCATATCGTAGGTATTGCTGATCTGCTATTAAAACCTGCAGATACCTATTTAAAAATTGTGGGTGGCTTTTGTATTTTTAATGCACTCATCCCCATTTTTTCCGGATATTTGCGTGCCTTTGGTTATACAAAGCAACCACTGATTGCCGCAGTTGTGGGAAATGTATTAAACTTCGGGCTAAACTCTCTGTTTTTATTTGTATTCCACTGGGGTGTGGCAGGCGTTGCCATTGCTACTATTATTTCCAAAGTTGTCAACCTTACCATTGTAGTGATTCAGGCAAAACTTTTAATCCACGCAAAAGCGGACAAACATCGTGCTTCAGGAAAACATATTTTAAAGCAAATCATCCGCATCGGGCTTCCTTCTGCTATGGAAACTGCATTATACAATGTTGCCATGACACTGGTAATCCGTTTCTTAAATCAGATGGATCCAGACGGACTAAACGTTACCGCCCGTTCCTATACCACGCAAATTACCAACTTTTCTTATAGTGTAGGTTCTGCACTGGCACAGGCAAATGCTATTATGACGGGATGGCGAATTGGTTCGGGAGATTATGAAGCCTGTGATAAAGGAACCAAAAAAGCCGCTTTGGTCGGTATTATCGTAGCCACTGTCTTAGAAGGTATCTTTACCCTCTCTGGTGGTATTATTATGAAGCTGTTTTCTGATGACCCAGTAATGGTACATTTAGTCATTAAACTACTTGCCATTGATATTGTTCTTGAAATGGGGCGTGTATCCAATCTGGTCTTTGGAAATGCACTAAAAGCTGCTGGGGATGTTATCTTTCCAATGGTGATTGCCGCAATTTTCATGTATTTATTTGCGGTAGGTGGAACTTACGTCTTTGGCATAAGGCTGGGACTTATGGCTGTAGGCTCTTATATAGGATTAGCTATGGATGAATGTGTCCGCGCCATCGGAATGTTTCTTCGCTGGCGAGGCGGCAAATGGAAGTCTATGAGTTTGGTTTCTAACCAAAATTAATAAATTAATTTTACTTCTTTCTTAATTTAAGTTCTGGTTTTCCAAGGGAAACCAGAACTTAGTTTTTCTATCAATGAAATAATTTTTTATTTTTTGTCCCAAAAGTCCCTCCAAATGTATTATTATAAATAGGAGGGTCCGCCCATCATGATACGAGGGAGAGAATAACGTTGACTTTATTCCAATCAAAAAACGCAAATAAGAAGATAAATATAGATGAAACTTTATTCCCAGAAATTGCCTCCGGCAACAAGGAAGCCTTTACAAAACTTTATCATTTAACAGACAAGGTAATCTATGGATACATTTTCTCAATTTTAAAAAATCCAGATGATGCAAAAGATATTATGCAGGAAACTTACCTTAAAATTTTATCTGCTGCACATCTATACCAACCACAGGGGAAGCCCTTGGCGTGGATGTTTACCATAGCCAAAAACTTATCTTTGATGCATATTCGGCAAAAGCAAAATCATGGAGAATTGCAACTGGAGGAATTAGAAAACAGACACGAATTTTCGTACTTAGACCACACAGAAGATCGTCTAATTCTAAAAGCTGCCTTAACCATCCTAAATGAGCGAGAACATCAAATTATACTTCTTCATGCCATGGCAGGATGGAAACACAGAGAAATTGCAGAATATATGAACTTGTCTTTAGCGAATACCATAAAGACTTATAATCGTGCCATCAAAAAGATGAATCAATATGTAACAGAACAGGAGGCCATCAAATGTCAAAAAAAATAGAAGATATGTATGTACATGCTATGGAACAGATTACGCCGGATGTTCTGGATACCGTTTTACAACAAAAGGAACGTCAGACAGATTATTCCTATGTACCCCAACAACCTATGACAAAAAAAAGAAGGATTGCCCCCCTGACCTCTTTAGCAGGGATTGCAATTGCTGCTGTATTTTTCTTGTTCTTCTATAACAAGCTGGCGATAGAAACCATCGTCACCATTGATGTCAATCCAAGTTTTGAAGTACAATTAAACAGGCAAGGTGAAGTACGAAAAATTACAGGTGTAAATAAGGATGGGAAAGAAATCGTAGACCAGCTAACGCACAAAAGCAAAAACCTGAATACTACGATTGATAGTTTGCTGACACAGTTAGATAAAAAAGGCTATTTTTCAGAAAAAACAGCCATTCTTGTTTCCGTTCAAAATAAACAGGAAAAGACGGCAACCGCAGTAGAAAAAACAGTAAAAAAACACATGAAACAAGTTTGCAAACAACAGAATCAAAATGCGGTTATTTATACACAACTTGTAAGTACCAAAAAAGAGATTACAGAAGTTGCTAAAAAGTACAACATCTCTACAGGAAGAGCCACTTTTATTTATAATATGACGAAAACAAATGCAGACTGGAATGTGGATGATCTGGCATCCATGACAATTGAGGAACTTGTTTCCTCTGTAAAGAAAAAAGGCGTAACCGTATCGGATATTTTGGAACAACCAAAAAGTGTAGATAAGAAAAACAATGTTTCCAACACACCAACTGCTACACCATCGCAGAAAAAACAACAAACAAAGGAAACAGACAAGCAAAAGGAAAAGAATACACAAAAACCTACCAATAAACCAAATTCCGATTCTTCTGGTGAAACCAAAAAGGATACGAAAAAAGAGGATACCAAACCAGAAAAAGATGAGCGTGAGAAACAGACCGACAAAGATACCGACAAAAAAACTGAGAAAAAGACAAAACGGGATACGCACAATAGAAAGGATTCTGACAAAGAACCAAAAGCTACAACAAAACCGGATGATAACTCCCAGTCTCACGACGAACCAGATAACCGACCAGACTATGAATTTCCAAAAGATATGCCAAATTCACGCTGGGATTATCCGACAGAACCATATCCTCGCAATGACGACAGACATCAACATGAAAACAATTGGTGATAGTAATTTTTACTAATTTAGTAAATTTATTCAAAAGCAGAAAATACTCTTGACTTCTTTCTAAAAAAAGAGTACGCTTATTATACAATTAAACAAGTACATTTTCTCTTATTCAGAGAGGTGGAGAGTGAAGGCTCTATGAAACCCGGCAACCCCATCAGTTTTTTATTGGAAGGTGCCAATCTTAGCGAGTAATCGAACAATAAGAGGATTTGAATGCATGAATTTCAAGTCCATCTTATGATGGACTTTTTTCATTATACTTGCTGTTTATCAAATTACCAAAGGAGGATATTTATGGAAAAATTATTATTTACTTCAGAATCCGTTACAGAAGGACATCCAGATAAAATCTGTGACCAGATTTCCGATGCTGTATTAGATGCCTTATTAGCACAGGACCCAATGAGCCGTGTTGCCTGCGAAACTGCAGTTACTACAGGTTTGGTTCTTGTCATGGGTGAAGTTACTACAAAGGGCTATGTAGATATTCAAAAGATCGTTCGTGACACAATTCGAGAAATCGGGTATGACAACTCTGCCTATGGATTTGACGCAAATACCTGTGGTGTAATCGTTGCATTAGATGAGCAGTCATCAGACATTGCTATGGGTGTAGACAAGGCATTAGAAGCACGAGAAAATAACATGTCAGACGCAGAAATCGAAGCAATCGGTGCTGGTGACCAGGGTATGATGTTTGGTTTTGCTTCCAACGAAACGGAAGAATATATGCCTTACCCAATCAGCCTTGCTCACAAGCTTACAAGAAGATTATCCGAAGTTCGTAAAAACGGTACACTTCCTTACCTTCGTCCAGACGGTAAATCACAGGTTACAGTAGAATACAACGAAGCTGGCAAACCAGTACACTTAAACGCAGTTGTATTATCTACCCAACATGCAGAAGAAATTACACAGGAACAGATTCATGCAGACATTAAAAAGCATGTATTTGATGCCGTTCTTCCTGCTGACTTAGTAGATGAAAGAACAAAGTTCTTTATTAACCCAACTGGCCGTTTTGTTATTGGTGGACCAAACGGTGATAGTGGTTTAACTGGCCGTAAGATTATCGTAGATACTTACGGTGGATATGCTCGTCACGGCGGCGGTGCATTCTCTGGAAAGGATTGTACAAAAGTGGACCGTTCTGCTGCTTATGCTGCTCGTTATGTTGCCAAAAACTTGGTTGCTGCAGGAATTGCAGACAAATGCGAGATTCAGCTTTCTTATGCAATTGGTGTTGCACAGCCAACTTCCATCATGGTCGACACCTTTGGAACAGGAAAATTAGACGATGACACTATCATTGATTTGATCCGTAACAACTTTGATTTAAGACCTGCCGGTATTATCAAAATGCTTGACCTAAGAAGACCTATTTACAAGCAGACTGCTGCTTATGGTCATTTTGGAAGAAATGATTTAGATTTACCATGGGAAAAATTAGATAAAGTAGATGCATTGAAGAAATATTTATAAAAGTTACCTGCAACAAAAAGAAGCTATGCACAATATTTGATGCATAGCTTCTTTTTTGCGGGCATTTCCTTTCACGCAACTACAAGATCTATTTTGCTCCTTCCAATAATCCAGAGGAATTTGCTTCTTTCGATTCCTTTGCATTTTTTGCCTTATCCGGCAATTTGAAATCCTTAGCCTTATTGTAGTTATCCAATGTAACTTTAATAGATACCTTATCGAATTTTGCAGATAAGTCTGTTGACTTATCTAAATAGCTACCATACATTGTCTTTACAGTTTCCATTACCTTATCTACAATGCATTGTGTAAACTCTGTACAATCCATTTCAACAGATTTCCAACGAACCGTATCATTATCTACAACTAATGTTGCTTTTAAATCCTTTAAGTCTGTGAACATATCCTTTGATATACCCATAGCAGATGCCTGTTTTAAGGCACCACTTTCTTCTATAATCTTCTCAATGCTGTCACCTGTCATTTTATATTCTAAAACCGTTGTTCCATCTTTTTCTTTTTCTTTCGACTTTTCAACCTTTCCCTTGTAGACACTTTCCATATCTTTGTTATTATCTTCCTTCTTTTGCTTATCCAACATCTCGATTAACTTTTTCTGACTTTCATCTTTTTCATCCAAGGTTACTTTTTCCCATTCATCATTCATGCCAGTATATACTACATAATTATTATCTTCCTGCATAAAATAAACAGATACTTTTACCTCTTCGTCATCCTTTGCTTTGCAATTGATATCCGCTTTTATCTTCATCGGCTCTTTGAAGTAAGTCAACGTCATATCTGCATCCACTGCAATATCCTGTCCCATTACTTTTCCTGCAACGGTCATCGTTCCTTTTCCTTCAAAACTATCTGCCTTTGTAGTTTCCTTATCTGCTACCGCTGCAATCTTTGCTGGTTCTTTTGGTAATGTCACCTTGTTTCCACATGCTGTCAACGAGGAACACGCCAAGATTCCTGCAACACCCAAAGCTGCAATTTTTTTCATTTTCATATGTAATATCTCCTTTTCCTATCATACTTGGTAAGCGTCCAGCCAAGCTAAACAATTACCATTCTTTTTATTTTTCGTTTTCGCTGCATTATGCCCACGATTGCCATTATATCGACTTTGATACATTGTTGCAATACCTCTTGGCATTTTCTAATTATATTTTAAGATATGGAAATTATCCTTCTTTCAAACCACCACTATCAGCAGCTAACAAATCTCTTATCCTATTGCAACAAACAGACATATCAAATACCTACGTACCTGATATGTCTGCTATTACAAACTACTTATCTTTTTCATCAAAGTAATTCCACACCAAATATGCAATTCCAAGCAGCAATGAAACCAAGGCTAACATATCCCACTAGCAGATTTCTGCTCCTGCAGGCATATCCTTCTCTGGTGTCATAAGTGCCAATTCGCCTTTTTCATTTTCTGCGCAAAGAAGCATACCTTCTGACAATACTCCTGCCAGTTTAGCTGGTTTAAGATTTACCAATACCATAACTTTCTTTCCAACCATTTCTTCCGCAGAATAATAAGCTTTAATACCCGATACAATCTGCTTTACTTCGCTTCCTATCTGTACTTTAGAGCAAAGTAATTTCTTAGACTTTGGAACTTCTTCACAGGAGATAATCTTTCCAACCTGGAACTGCATTTTCATAAAGTCATCATAGGTAATTTCCGCCTTTGGCTCAATATCAATACCCTTTTCTTCCTCTGCTTCTCCATTTGCCTTTGCAGCAGCAGCCTTTTGTTCTGCCTGAATAACAGCTACCTGCTCCATAATCTCTTTTGGATCTAATCTGGCAAATAAGATTTCAGGTTTTTCTGTTACTTTTGTTCCAGATACATAGTTTCCATAGTTTTCCATCTCATCTAAACTTGGTGCCTTAGCGTTTAACTGCTCTAAAATCTTCTTGGAAGTATCTGGCATAAATGCTTCTAACAAAGTAGCTCCAACGGAAATACTCTCTACCAAGTTGTATAAAACAGTCTGTAAACGTTCCTGTTTAGCTTCATCCTTTGCTAATGCCCATGGCATTGTCTCATCAATATATTTATTACAACGTTTGAATAGCGTAAAGATTTCCGTAATCGCATCTGCCACACGAAGCTTATCCATCTTCTCTGCCACTTTCTTTTGTGTCTCTAATGTAAGAGCAATCAATTCTTCATCTACTGCTTCTTTTACATTTTTATTTGTAACAACACCGTCAAAATATTTATTAGACATAGAAATGGTACGGTTTACCAGATTTCCTAATGTATTGGCAAGGTCAGAATTCATACGCTCAATCATCAATTCCCATGAAATCACACCATCATTTTCAAATGGCATCTCATGCAATACAAAGTAACGAACGGCATCTACGCCAAACATATCTACTAACTGGTCTGCGTAAATAACATTTCCCTTTGATTTACTCATCTTTCCGTCACCCTGTAATAACCAAGGATGTCCAAATACCTGTTTTGGCAATGGTAAATCAAGTGCCATAAGCATAATTGGCCAATAAATCGTATGGAAACGCAAGATATCCTTTCCAATCAAGTGTAAATCAGCAGGCCAATATTTTTCAAACATGGCATCTGAATTTCCATCCAAATCAAATCCTAAACCAGTAATATAGTTCGTAAGGGCATCTAACCATACATAAACAACATGTTTATCATCAAAGTCTACTGGGATTCCCCACTTAAATGATGTTCTGGATACACATAAATCCTGAAGCCCTGGAAGTAAGAAGTTATTCATCATTTCTTTTTTACGTGATTCTGGCTGAATAAAGTTAGGATGTGTATTGATATGGTTGATGAGTTTATCTGCGTACTTGCTCATTTTAAAGAAGTATGCTTCCTCTTTTGCTGGCTGGCACTCTCTTCCACAATCCGGACATTTTCCGTCTACTAACTGTGATTCTGTGAAAAATGACTCACAAGGTGTACAGTAAAGACCTTCATAATGTCCTTTATAAATATCACCCTTATCGTACAATTTCTTAAAAATCTTCTGCACCTGTTTTTCATGATCTGCATCTGTTGTACGGATAAACTTATCATAAGAAGTGTTCATCAAATCCCAGATTCTCTTAATTTCGCCTGAAACATTATCTACAAATTCCTTTGGTGTAATTCCTGCTTCCTGTGCCTTTAATTCAATCTTCTGTCCATGTTCATCGGTTCCTGTCTGGAAACGAACATCATAACCCTGCTGCCTCTTAAAACGTGCAATGCTATCTGCTAATACAATTTCATAGGTATTTCCAATATGTGGTTTTCCTGATGTATACGCAATTGCTGTTGTAATATAGTACGGTTTCTTTGCCATAAATCATTCCTCCTAATAAAAATAGGGACTCTCATCTTAAAGACGAGAATCCCGTGGTACCACTTTAATTCATCTGCATATGCAGACCTTATACACGATAACGGTGTGACCGTTCTGCCCTAACAAACGCTCAGACAGACAACTCCAAGACCATCTTCAATAAGTTCTAATTTTCCCTTTCGCAGCACCCGGGTTCTCTGTAAAATCGTTCCTTATCTACTCTTCTCTTCCACGTATTTTTATATTAAACTTTTGTAACTATAGCATAGTTACGAACTTTTTTAAGTGTATCACATTTGTGCTAAAATCGTCAAGCTATTCCCCTTTTATATTCTTATAAGAATGAAAAAAGTATTGTTCTGCACATAAACATCATAATTCAAAAAGAGGCATATTGCATCTCTACAACTGCCTCATTCTTATTTTCTTTTATTCTATTTTAGAAACAACAGCTTCTTAGTATCTATACATATAGCTTCCGTCTGTCTTCATGCTTGCATTTCTTAAATCTGCTGTTTTCTTCTTTACCTTGCTCTTAGGAATTGTAATTGTAATGTCCTTTGTTGTACGAGCAGGCATTGCAATATTCTTAGCTACACTGTAGTTTGCAATTGTTGCACCTGTGGCTGTCTTTGCAACAATCTTAATCTTTTTAAATTTTGTAATATAGTAGCTTGTATTATTGTATAATCTTAACTTAACTACTAACTTACCTTTGCTGTAGTATGCTTTATAGATACCAGCAGTTACTCCATAAGATGCACTGCTTAAAGAAGCTTTTGCTCTTGTATATACATTACTCTTTACTGTAACTACGCATTTTGCTGTTTTGCTTCCAGATTTTGCTGTAATTGTTGTCTTACCTGCTTTTTTTGCAGTAACTTTACCATTCTTTACAGTAGCAACTGACTTCTTGCTTGAAGTCCAACTTACAGAACCACTAGCACCAGTTACACTTAATTTGTGAGACTGACCTGCTGTGATAGTAAGTTTGCTCTGGCTCATTGTAAGTGGTGTCTCTGTTGGTGTAACAGTGCTATCGCCAAGAGAAACTACAGTAGTAATCTTAGCCTGTGCAGATGGAGAAACCTGTATATAATAGCTTCCTGCACTTACATTTGTATACAATCCAGAAACATAGTATCCACTATATTCGTCACTACCAAGAGCAGTAGCTGCATCTTCCCATTCTGATTCCTTAATTACTGCACTATTTGAAAATGTTGTACCTGATGTCTTCTTATATGTAATAGTAAGATCCATTTTTGTGTCAGTTAAAAAGTCCATATATAATGTTCCATCTTTTGTTACGTTGAAAGAATATCCTTTGCTTCCTCCAGCGAAAATAGTAACTGTGTCACTTACCAAAGTCTCATTGTCTGCTGCTTTTGCCTTGTTCACTGCACCTGGGCATACTACGATTAAAGTTAGTACTAAAAGTGCGGCCACCAATTTTTTGAATGTTTTTTTCATTGCTTCCTCTTTTCCTTTCTAAAAAAATATAAATACTTTAATGATCCATTTGAAAAGCATCTTTCCAAATTTTTCTACCACTTAATTTTAATATAAAATTCACGAAAAAGCAAATGGAATATAAAATTTGTCTAAAACGAATAAAATATTCGTTTTTGTCTACATATCTATCTTGCATTATGCATACAAAAGTCCTATAAACTAAACATCATCCTTAGATTTTAAGGTACTTCCTTGCTGTAGAATTTCCTGCCCTTTGCATCAACGTATTTACAGGATGGGAAAAATCTCTTGCTTTTCGCTACAGCCAATGACATTTCTTCTATGCGGAATTGAGAAAGTAAAAGAAATAATAAAAATAGAAATTGATTTATTTCCCCTAATTATGTATACTTTTAGGTAAGAGAATGGTTTTCCATTCCTTTAATACGGAAATCTGTATATTCAGATTTATATTAACACATTATTTAATGAGAAAGAGAGGTTACTAAGATGGCAACAATCGATTTAAGTAAGTATGGCATCACTGGTGCTACAGACATTGTTTACAATCCTTCTTATGAAGTATTATTCGAGGAGGAAACAAAAGCTGGATTAGAGGGGTATGAAGTAGGTCAGGAAAGCGAACTTGGTGCAGTAAACGTTAAGACTGGTATCTACACAGGTCGTTCTCCTAAAGATAAGTTTATTGTAGAGGATAAGAACTCAAAAGACACTGTATGGTGGACTACAGAGGAATATCCAAACGATAACCACAAAATGTCAGAAGAAACATGGGCTGCAGTTAAGGAAATCGCTAAGAAAGAGCTTTCTAATAAGAGACTTTTCGTAGTAGATGCATTCTGCGGTGCTAATGCAGATACACGTATGGCAGTTCGTTTTATCGTTGAGGTTGCTTGGCAGGCTCACTTCGTAACTAACATGTTTATTAAGCCTACTGCTGAAGAACTTAAGAACTTCGAGCCTGACTTTGTTGTATACAATGCTTCTAAGGCTAAGGTTGAGAACTACAAAGAATTAGGTCTTAACTCTGAGACATGTGTTGCATTTAACATTACAAGCCGTGAGCAGGTAATCATTAACACATGGTACGGTGGAGAAATGAAGAAGGGTATGTTCTCTATGATGAACTACTACTTACCATTAAAGGGAATGGCTTCTATGCACTGTTCTGCAAACACAGATATGAACGGTGAAAATACAGCTATTTTCTTCGGTCTTTCTGGTACAGGTAAGACAACACTTTCTACAGATCCTAAGCGTCTTCTTATCGGTGATGACGAACATGGTTGGGACGACAAGGGTGTATTCAACTTCGAAGGTGGTTGCTACGCTAAGGTTATCAACCTTGATAAGGAATCTGAGCCAGATATCTACAATGCAATCAAGCGCAACGCTCTTCTTGAGAACGTAACACTTGATAAAGATGGAAAAATTGATTTTGCAGATAAGAGCGTTACAGAAAATACTCGTGTATCTTATCCAATTGATCACATTCAAAACATTGTACGTCCTATTTCATCTGCTCCAGCTGCTAAGAACGTTATCTTCTTGTCAGCAGATGCATTTGGAGTATTACCTCCAGTATCTATTCTTACACCAGAGCAGACACAGTATTACTTCCTTTCAGGATTTACAGCTAAGCTTGCTGGTACAGAGCGTGGAATTACAGAGCCAACACCTACATTCTCAGCTTGCTTCGGTCAGGCATTCTTAGAGCTTCATCCTACAAAGTATGCAGAAGAGCTTGTTAAGAAGATGCAAAAGAGCGGTGCTAAGGCATATCTTGTTAACACAGGATGGAATGGTTCTGGTAAGAGAATCTCTATCAAAGATACTCGTGGTATCATTGATGCTATTCTTAACGGAGATATTGCAAACGCTCCAACTAAGAAGATTCCTATGTTCAACTTCGAAGTTCCAACAGAACTTCCAGGTGTAGACCCAGCTATTCTTGATCCTCGTGATACTTATGCAGATGCTTCTGAATGGGAAACAAAGGCAAAAGATCTTGCTGCAAGATTTAATAAGAACTTTGCTAAGTACGAAGGTAATGACGCTGGTAAGGCATTAGTTGCTGCTGGTCCTCAGCTTTAATACTGGAACCATAACAGGACAAAAAGCCTTTTGCAACGATTCTAATTTAGAATTTTTGTACATTGTTTAGGAAACCCAAACAGGGAAGTCTCCACATACTAGCGGAGACTTCCCTGTTATTTTTTATTTTTTTCTTTATGTATTTCTGGAAGCATTTTCTCTACTTTGGTAAGAGAACGCAATAAATAAACGCTTTTTTTATTCAACTCTACTTGCGGAATCATTTTTTGCGCAAGCCAATTTTTAAGACTTTGCATACACAACTCTCCTCAAGTTCTTTTATTTATTGTATTCTCTTTTTATTTTTTTGTGAAACCACACTCTATTTTCGATATATCACCATACGATTGATTGGTTTTCCTTCTGCCACAAACTTTGACTCATATTCTGTCATGACATTTCCTTCTAAAAATTCACTGTGATGTAAATCAAATGTATGATTCTCTAAAATCCAGCCAGCCTCTTCCACCTGCTCCAATGAAAAATCAAACAATGGACGATTGTCCGTCTTAAATATCACGCGTCCGTCTGGTTCTAAGAACTGATCATAACGGGATAAAAACTGCACCGATGTAAGTCTACGCTTTGCGTGACGGTCTTTTGGCCATGGATCAGAAAAATTCAAATAAATAAGGGCAACCTCATCCTTGTCAAATACATCTGGTAAGTTTTCCGCATCCATGCGAATAAACATTAAATTATCCTGTTCCAACTCTGGTCTTTTTTCCAATGCACGCACCAACACGCTGGAATATTTTTCAATACCTACATAGTTAATATCTGGATTTTGTCTGGCTAATTCTGTGATGAATTTTCCCTTTCCCATACCAACTTCTATGTGTATAGGGTTCTTATTTCCAAATACTTCACTCCATTTGCCCTTTTGTTCCTCTGGAGTATGCACTACATAATCATTTGCTGCAATGGTCTCTCTTGAGCCTTTTACATTTCTAAGCCGCATTTTGTATCTCCTCTTCTATTTTGATAGTACATGAATAATGTCGCTTTATCACTAAAAAAAGTAACAAGGCGACATTATGTGCTATTTATTATTCTATTTTAATACTCTGCTTTCTTCTTTACAACCTTTTTCTTCTTATCTTCCTTATAATCAAAAGCAAATACTACCGTAGTAAGCGGTGGTAATGAGAATGTAATCGAATGTTCTCTTCCATCGTGTGGAACAGCTTCTGCCTTCAATGGTTTAAAACTATTCACACGATTCTTTCCACCAAATTCTTCTGCATCTGAATTTAACACTTCTTTATAGTAACCTGCACATGGTACACCTACACGATAATCACGATATTCGTTAGTATGAAAATTGCATACAAATAACAACTGTTTCTTTGCTGTCTCGCCACGGCGTACAAAAGAAACTACGCTACTCTTACGATCATCACAACTCATCCATTCAAATCCCATAGCGTTACCATCATGTACATACATAGCAGGGTACTCATTATAAAGTTTATTTAATGCCTTTACATATCTTTGCATGCCACGATGCTGTTCGTATGCCAAATCCCCCCAGCTAAGACTTACCGCTTCATTCCATTCATGGTCCTGCGCAAATTCCTGACCCATGAATAACAGTTTCTTTCCTGGATGTCCATACATAAATCCATATGCAGTACGCAAGTTTGCAAATTGCTCCTCACGATTTCCAGGCATTTTATTTAATAATGTACTCTTTCCATGTACTACTTCATCATGAGACAATGCCTGAATGAAATTTTCGCTGTAGGCATACATCATACTAAAGGTTAATTTGTTAAAGTCATAATGTCTTGATTCTGGTGGGCAATGCATAAACTGTAAGAAATCATTCATCCATCCCATATCCCATTTGAACAGGAAGCCTAATCCATCCATTGATGCTGGTGCTGTTACTCCTGCCCAAGCTGTAGATTCTTCTGCAATCATCAATGCACCTGGATCTCTCTCTTCTAATACTTCATTCATATGACGGAATAATGCAATGGCATCTGTATTCTCACGTCCGCCATGTTCATTTGGAAGCCACTCGCCATCTTCTTTTCCATAATCCAGATATAACATGGATGCTACGGCATCTACACGCAAGCCATCAATATGGAATTTTTCAATCCAATATAATGCATTGGCAACTAAGAAATTTTCCACCTGCTTCTGTGCATAATTGAAAATCAAAGTTCCCCAGTGAGGATGTTCTCCCCTTCTCTTATCTGGATGTTCGTATAATGGAAGTCCATCAAATTTTGCTAATCCGTGTGCATCTTTTGGGAAATGTGCAGGTACCCAGTCTAATATAACCGCAATTCCTCTGCTATGCATGTAGTCTACAAAGTACATAAAGTCCTCTGGATCTCCGTAACGTTTTGTTGGAGCATAGTATCCTGTTACCTGGTATCCCCAAGAACCGTCAAATGGATGCTCTGCAAGACCCATAACCTCAATATGCGTATATCCCATATCTACCACATAGTCTCCAAGCTGCTCTGCAAGTTCACGATAATTATAAAATCCATTGTCGGAATCCTCTTCTTTTTTCTTCCATGAACCAAGATGTACTTCATAAATAGATATTGGCTCTTTTCTACAAGAAAGACGGTCTTTTGCACGACGTTTCTTCATCCATGTAGTATCTGTCCATTTGTAATCACGAATGTCCGCAACCATTGATGCAGTCTCAGGACGAAGCTGTGCAGACGTTGCATAAGGATCTGCCTTGTGCAAAATCTCTCCTTCTCTTGTAAGAATCTGATATTTATAAATGTCTCCAGGCTTTACTCCAGGAATAAATAATTCATACACACCTGATGTCTCCAACATATTCATCTGATGTACTCTTCCGTCCCAAAGGTTAAAATCACCTACCACACTAACACGTCTTGCATGAGGCGCCCAAACAGCAAAATAAGTACCATCTACACCATCAATGGTCATTGGATGCGCACCTAATTTTTCATAAATTTCATAATGTTTTCCTTCTCCGAACAAATAGCAGTCCACTTCTGAAATTTGTGATGCGAAACTATATGGATCTTCAATTTCAATTACAGTACCATCTCCATAAGTTACTACATAAGTATATTTTGTGTACTTTTCCTTATCCAGATATAATGCAAAAAAACCTCTATCATTGATTTTCTCCATATCATCTGCTAGTTTTCCATTTTTACTCTTAATCTGTACCGCAGTTGCATCCGGGCGAAATGCGGTAATTACCTGTCCACCTTCATACTCATGGATACCCAATAACTGCTTTGGTGCATTAATCTTACAATCCACCAATTCATCATATAAGCTCCAGTTAATCCAATTTTGTAACTTCTCATTCATATTAAGATCCTCCTTTATCCCATATCCTATATAATTCTAACGTTTCAACCACACACTTGCTGTCCGACTACACAGTAAAAATTCTTTGGTTAAACTTTTTATTCTTCTATCAATGCCTTTTTAAAAAAGGAACACGTTTCCTTTACTAATGTCCGTAATACCTTTTCTGATTTCAATTCACCGCGTTCAAAATAAACCAACATATACATATTAATCATTCCCGTATAACTAATGGCAAAATATTCTTCTCTGCCTCTTAGCTCCACCTGTTGCTTTGAATGCTTTTCAAAAAACGCAGTCATCAATTTAATCAATCTGGATATATATGGCTTTGCCAATCGAAATGCTTCATTGTCTTTTGCAGAAGAAAACAGACTGACAAGCATTAAATAAAATTCCATATCTCCTACCGCACACCAGACATATACCTCCGTAACCTGATAAAGCATATCTTCAAAATCTCCATCCTGTTCCGTAATGTCTCCAATCCGATGCAGCAATCGCTCGCCACCTTCTTCCAGCAAACATTCCAACAATCCCTGCTTACTTTTAAAGTAGTAATACATCGTAGGTTTTGTAATTCCTGCCGTATTTACAATTTCCTGTACCCCGACAGCGTCATATCCTTTTTCAAAAAATAAATGCTGCGCACATGCTAAAATCTTTTGTCGATTTGAACCATCTTGCATCATGTCCGCTATGTATCCCTCGCTTTCTGCACTTCCTAGATACGTTTTCTACAGACAGTATACCAATCGGTATATAGATGTGTCAAGACATTTTTTCACATTTTGCAATTTTATTTTCAAACTTTTGTATTCATGTAGTTCCTATTTTTATTTTTCACATTCTCCGTGTAACCATTCCTAATTGCCTACTTGCTACTATCGAAAAAACTGTTTATAATGTTGTTGAGATAAAAAGGTGCCTTGCAACATGGCATCTTATAATAAAGCTTATGAATATTAGGACAAGTATATACATGAAGTAATATACTTAATTTCGTTACACAAAATTTGGAGGTTAAAAGAAAGATGAAAAAGAAATCATTTCGGGCATTTTTTGCCTTGCTATTAACTGCGGTCGTTTCTTTCCAACCAATGGATAGCACCGCTTGGGCTGCAACACAGAAAAACACAATCAAGGCAGAAACCACATCACAATCCACCCCTAATCCTTTTGATATTACCGATGGCTCTAGTGATATTACCTGGCCCTCTGGTCCAAAAGAGAAAAAGCTCACTTCTGATTCCGCTATTTTGATGGATGCCGATTCTGGTCTTATTCTCTACAATAAAAATATGACGAAGAAACATTATCCTGCCAGTATCACAAAAATTTTGACAACTTTATTAGTAGCAGAAAATTGTAGCTTGGACGAAACTGTTACCTTTACGAAAAAAGAGGTTACAAATCTAGAATATGGTGCCAGCAATATTGAAACACAGGTAGGGGAAAAGCTTAGCATTGAACAATGTCTCTATGGTATCATGTTGGCTTCTGCCAATGAAGTTTGTAACGGTGTAGCAGACTATGTATCTGGCAGTATTCCTGCTTTTGCAGACCTTATGAATAAAAGAGCCAATAGCCTTGGCTGTGTGAACACACACTTTTCCAATCCAAACGGTCTGCACAGTGATGATCATTATACTTGCGCGTATGATATGGCACTGATTAGTCGTGCAGCAATACAAAACCCTGTATTTAAAAAAGTAGCAGGTACCAAAAGCACCTACTTGGATGCAACAAACAAACATGCCGCACGTTCTTTGACAAACCATCATAATATGCTGTATCCTTATTCTACTTCTCAATTCCTTTATGATGATTGTATTGGTGGAAAGACTGGTTACACTTCAGCTGCACAAAGTACACTGGTTACGTTCGCAGAGAGAGATGGTATGACGCTGATTTGTGTTGTTATGAAGGGCGTAAGCTCCAAGACAAATATTAATAGTAATATTTATACCGATACGATTTCCTTACTGGAATATGGCTTTAATAATTATCAGGTACATGAACTTTCCAACCAGTCCACTACCTCATCCGAAGAGACACCATTCTTCACACAGTTTGATTCTATTTTAGATTTTGAGAATGCACCTTTGCAGACAAGTGGAAACGGAAAGATTATTCTTCCAAATTCGGTAAAAAGTTCGGATGCTGTTCAGAAAGTAGTATTTTCTGATACGAAAGAACTGGACGGAAAACATAAGATTGGTGATGTCACCTATACCTATGGTAACAAAACGGTAGGAGATACAACCATTTATTTTGAACCAGATACTATTGATAATCAGTTGGTTACTTCTGATGATATTACCTATACAAAAAAGACTACTATTGCAGGCAAGACTGCTACTAGAAATCACTTGATTCGGATGATTATAATTGGAGTTTGTGCTGTATTGGTTGTTCTATTTATCCTTGTTTATATTTTTGTTATTCTAGGAAGAAGAAAACGATTGGACAGAACTTATCGAAGAAACCGTAAAAGATAGAAAGAGAGTTCCGCTTTAAGCGGAACCCTCTTTTTTATTTTGCGACATAGGTTGATAAAGAATAAGAATAATCTCCATATACTTTCTTTCCGTCTACGGTTTTATAAGCTCGAATCTTATAATAATAACTCTTACCCTTTTTCAATTTTGTATTTGTAAAAGAAGTCGTTGTTGCTTTTGTAACAGTTTTTATTTTTTTATACTTTCCAAAATATCCTTCTGCACGATAAATTTCATAACCTGTAACTCCAGATACCTTTTTCCATTTCAAAAGAACTTTCTTTCCTTTTTTATTGATTACCGAAGATAATGTTACACGGTTAATTGGCGTAACCATTGTCTTTATTGCTGAATCCATTCCTTTATACACAGTACCACCAATATTCATATTGGCAACAACTTTGTAATAGTATACTGCTCCGTTTGTTTTTACTTTTTGATCATAATAGTAATTATCTGTAATTGTTGCAATCGCTGTATAAGTACCATTTTTAGAAGTCGCACGATATAAGGTATAACTTTCTGCAGATGCCAATCCAGTCCAGTAAACTTTTACGGAATTACTATAAGTCCACTCTGCCTTAATTCCTTTTACCATTAATGCTTTTGCTTCTTCTATTTCCATTTGTTTTTGCTGATTATAAACAGCTTGTAAATCATTTGTTCCAATTGCTCGGTATCCATTCCAGTTGCTTGTCCAACGAAGGGTATCTACATCATAATAAATGCAGAATTTGTCTCTTGTTTCGCTAAATACCTCGCTTCCAAAAGACACAGGTGCATTTCCTTTAAAGTAAGCTCCTCTTAATCTGCTACATTGATAAAATGCTCTATTATTAATGGTTGTAACGCTTTTTCCAATCATTACTTTACTCAAGGAAGAACACTTTCGAAATGCCTCTCCCTCTATTGTAGTAACACTTTTTCCAATAACAGCCTCCTCCATAGAGGTACAACCATAAAAGGCACTACTACCAATCGTAGTAACACTATCTGGAATTTCCACCTTCTTTAAACTGATACAACCATAAAAAGCCTCTGACGAAATCGTAGTCAAACTATCTCCAAATGTAACTGTCGTTAAAGTAGTGTCTCCATAGAAAGCTCCTGATCCAATTGCAGTCAATTTTCCATTTAAAACAGCAGATTTTAAGGAAGTACAATCTGCAAATGCATACTTATCTATATTGGTTACATTCTCTGGCAATGTTATTTTTTGTAAGGAAGCACAACCACTGAACGCTCTCCAACCAATATTGGTAAGATTTTTTGATAAGGTAACTTCTTTTAATCCAGTACATCCTCTTAACGCCTCACTGCCAATCGTTGCTACATTATCACCAAAGTCTATCTTTTCAATTCCAGTACAATTTTTAAATGCAGATTCTCCCACTTCCGACACACTATTGGGAAGCTTTATTTCCGTCAAGCTAATGCATCCTGTAAAGGTTTCATTTGAAACCTGTGACAACTTTTCGTTTAATTGCAATTGTGCTAAACTTTTACAATTAGCAAATGCGCCCGATTCAATGATTGCCGTTTGTTCTCCTAATACCACTTTCTGTAAGTTTGTACAATTCTCAAAAGCATATCTTTCTACTTTTTGCACTGTATCAGGAAATACTACAGACAATAAATTTTTACAGCTATCAAAGGCTCTATAACCAATGTTTGTCAAGTTCATACCAAAGGTAACTTCCGTCAAGTTGGTACAACCCGCAAATGCACGTTCCCCCAATGTTGCTACATTATTTCCAAGCGTAAGCTTTGTCAGGTTTACATCATTTTGAAACGCACTGTTTCCAATGCTTGTTACCTGATCTCCGATTGTCACTTCTATAAGATTACTACAACCATAAAAAGCAGATTCGCCTACTGTAATTACACTTCCTGGAATTGTAAGCGTTGTTAAATTGGCACAATTCGCAAATACATCATTCTCTAATGTCTCCAATCCATTTCCCCAGATAATTTCTTTTAGATTTTTACAATCAGAAAATGCCCCTCTTTCAAGAATTGTTACAGCATTCGATAACTGGACTGTCTTTAAATTTCCGCTAGAAGAAAATGCATATCTACCAATACTTTTTACATTCTTTCCAATTTGCACACTTACAATCTGTCCATTTGTATTAAATGCTCTTTCCCCAATCCTTGTAACCAGTAAGCCATCAATCGTATCTGGAACCGTAACACTCGCATCGTTGCCAGTATATTTTGTAATTGTTACCTCTTTGTTATTTTCGTTGGTATTCACTTCATACTCAAAATCTTCATATGTATTGGTTGTTGCTGCATATACCTGAGTTAGAACCATCTGTTTGGCAATTCCATTGCCCTCCAACATTGCAACCGCACCTAATATCGCCACTCCAGTACAAAGAAGTATTCCTTTTCCCTTTTTTGTCCTCATGTACATATTCTCCTTTGCATATCCTATTATTTTAGGTAATTGCGAAACTATCAAAGTAAATTGAGTTTCGCAATCACCTATTCTATTATTCTGTAATAATGAATCTATTTACATTTTCTCTTAATTTTTCTGCGGTTCTTTCTGCATTTTTCATCTCTTCTAATACACCATTTGCCGATTCCACCACGCTAGTGCTTCGATTGGCAATTTCTGTTGTGCCTATCGCTCCTTCTTCCGAAGCTTTACTAACCTCTGATATAGAATTTAATACACCCTCAATAGAGGCCAACAACTCTTGCGAAACTGCACTGAAATCACTTACAAGGTCATCCATATAAGTGGCATCCTCATTATATCTATCCGCAACATCGGAAAATGAATGGAAATCGTCAGTTACGTCTTCCGCAACAAAGTCTAAGATACGCTTTGCATCTGCTGATAGTCGATCTACCGCATCCATTACACTTCCTGTAACTCGCTTTATATTTTCAACACTTGCTTTTGACTGCTCTGCCAATTCCCGAATTTCATCTGCAACCACAGAGAACCCGGCACCTGCCTCTCCTGCTCTGGCTGCTTCAATTGATGCATTTAAAGCCAGTAAGTTTGTCTGCGAAGTAATTTCCATAATAGATTCTGCTAAATCTTCAATTTGATTTACTACCTTTGCTTCCTCTAACGCCTGAACAAGGCTTACACTTATTTCTTCCTTAATATTCGATGTCTTTTTACTATTTTCTTCTGTATCGTCTTTTGCTTTTATAGCACGTTTATGAATATTGATTGCCTGATTGGCTCCTTTTTGTGACCGCTCTGCAATATTTTTTGACGCTTCTTCTATCTCTTGTGCAATCGTATTAATTTGCTGACAACAAGCTGCTGTTTCTTCCATACTTGCAGAAAGTTGTTCTGTGGCAGCACTTACACCTTCTATTTCTCCATTTAATGAATGTACATTTCCTTCTACCATCTGTACTACATTACCAAGACTAATACTTTCTTTTTTAACTGAGCCAAATACTTCATCCAGGGAAGAAGCAAGAGAATGCAACGCCTTTGCTAATTGTCCAAATTCGTCCCTTCTTTGTTGTTGCTTTTTCGAAGGGCGTTCCGTAAAATCACCATTACTCATTTTATCAATAATAGCTACCGTCTGCTTCATACATGCCTTAACATCTCTTATAATTGCATAGATTAAACCAATGGTTAAAATGAAGCTCAAGATAACACCCACAATTATTACATAAATACACTTTTCAACAATGCTGTCTACATCTTTTCTTGTCTCCACAACTGTCTTATCAATACTATCCACATAATTTCCCATTTTAAAATCCCCCTTATTATTTTTATTAGCAAAGAATAGTGTATTTAAATATTATGTATCGGCCAAATGCGAATGAAACTTTAATCATTCTTACACATTTATGCACACTTCATGGAATGTTTGACTCTATAGAACACACTTTTCCATAGAGCAAAAAAGCCTGTTTGTTATGCAACTATATGCGAAAACAAACAGGCTACTGTTCTTACTCTATTCTTTTACCATCCTTGATCTGCCACTGGTGCTACATAGTTATTGGAAAACATAATTTGTTTTGAAATATCAAATGGTACCAATGCACCAGTTGGAGGAGTATTTAATGAGACATTATCTGTCGGAATCCATACTTTTGCTGTCTTGTTCCATCGGAATCCGATTCGAATTCCCTGCCAATGCTCAACCGGAATTTTCTCCCCTCCAGCAGTCTCCTGACTTTCTGTGTATCTCTGTGGGCATACCGTTATATATCCATTGTTAATATCGCCACAATATACATATTCATCCATTACAATTTTCCATTTTGTTTTATCCTGCAAACCACCCTCCGGTGTATAATTGTTATATGGTGTTGCCCCTTTTAAATATGCTCTGGATGCAAAACTTGATACCGTAACAGCCGTACCGTCTGTTGTCAATATCTTTTTCATTCCATAATCACGTAATTTCTGCTTTTGTGGAATACTTAATTGATATGCTTCTCCACTTAATGCACCTGCACCATTCATCAAATCATTTAACATGGCATAAGTTACGCTGCTGTAATCGGATAATCCCTTGTATTCATAATTATCTAATGCAACCACATACAATGCTCCAATTACATATGGATCATCGCAATTTTTAATCACGTATTGTACTTGTGCCTGCGTAGTTGGCCATGGATTAAAACTTACATATTTTCTTGTCAATTCTGCCGGAAAATTTTCTGTTTCTCCTGTTTCCTCATTTTTCTTAGAATATGCTCCCTGGAATTTTTCCTCTGTTACAGTCCATTTCACTTTACTTTCTGTTACTGGTGAAACCGTTGGCTCTATACTTGGGGTTACTGTTGCCTGTGCTGTTGGTTCTGCACTCGGAGTCTGCGTCACCTGTGCCGTTGGTTCTGTACCCGGAGTCTGCGTCACCTGTGCTGTTGGTTCTGTACCCGGAGTCTGCGTCACCTGTGCTGTTGGTTCTGCACTCGGAGTCTGTGTTACCTGTGCTGTTGGTTCTATACTTGGGGTCTGTGTTGGCACAACGGTTGGACTCTTACTTACCATTGGTTTTGCCGCAATTTTAATGTTACATTTACCAATATAATTCTTTTTCCCAATCTTCACCTTTGCAGATACTACAACGTTCCCCTTTTTCTTCATTGTAATCTTGGCAGTTTTTCCTTTATTGGAGGTCTTAATAGTCACATATCCTTTTTTAGATGCCGACCATTTTACTGCTCCTATCTTTTCTTTTTTATTTTTTGCAACTGTTGCTTTTAAAGTAATCGTCTTTCCCACAACTGACGTCTTTTTTGTTGCATTTAATTTTATGCAACTTTTTGCTGCCTGTATCATATCTACTCCAGCAAAACTTGTGACGGTTAACGTTGCCGCCATAATAATTGCTACAACTTTCTTCATTTTATTTTCCTCCCAACTTCTACTTTGTCATTATATTTATTCCTGCCTGCACAGCATACTCCGCTATATACGACCCTTGTGGTGCTTCAATTGTCATTTCTTTTGAACAATCAAAAAATGCAAGTTCCTCTATTTCTTTAATTCCTTCCGCTGCTTTTAAATGCTTTAAATTTAAACAACCTGAAAAAGCCCATGCTTCAATTTTTGCAACATTTTCTGGTATAACTACGTTGTCTAATGATGTACACTCCCAAAAACACGCATTGGGAATTACCGTTAATTGCTCGGAAAGTTTTGCAGATGTTAATGCTTTACATCCGGTAAACACACCATTTCCTAACATTTTTACACTATCTGGTAAACAAATTTCCTGTAATGCCGAGCAAAATGCAAATGCCGTTTCTCCAATTTCTGTTACCTGCTCCTTCAGCAGAACAGTTGTCAATTGTTCGCAACCACCAAATGCACTTTCCCCTATAACTTTTACTTTCTGCGGCAAATCTACACATTCTAACCCTGCACCCGAAAACGCTTCCTGTCCAATTTCCTCTAAAGAATCCGGCATTATAATTTTTTTCAATGCCTTGCATTCTGCAAAGGCAGAATTGTCTATTTTAACAATTCCATCTGGTAATATGACACATTCCAATGCCTCACAATTTTCAAATAATCCGGATGAAATGTATTGTATTTCTTTGGGAATAGTGACACTTTTTAATGCAATACATTTGGAAAACACACTACTTTCTAAGTTTACGATACCCTCTGGTAACGTTATCTCGGACAAAGAACTACATTCAGAAAAAGCAGCTGTTCCAATCCGTTTTACCCCTGCCGGTATTACAACTTTTGTCAATGCCGTACATCCACTAAATGTAGAGGCTTCAATTTCCGTAATTTTCTCCGGCAATACAATCATGTTCAACGCTGCACACCCCGCAAATGCAGAATTTCCAATTTTGCTTATTTCCTGTGGCAATACAATTCCAACCAAATCCTTGCAATCTAAAAAAGCATTTTTCCCAATTCCAATAACTTTTTTCCCATCTAACTTGTCAGGAACCTTTATCTTTATAGCATCACCTTTATATATACACTTTGTTATTTCAACTCCGCCCTCTGATTCTGAATATTCAAAATCATCTTTTTCTAACACAACTGCATTTGTATCATTTGTCTGTGGTGCTTGTGTTACCTGCGGACTTTGCGTTATGTCTGGCGCTTGACTTTGTGTCGGCTGTTTTGTTGTCTCTATCGTTGGCACTTTGGTTCCTTCCACTGTAGGTGTTACCGTAACACTTGGTATTACTGTAGAATCTGGTGTAGGAGCAACTGTTGCCTGTGGATTCTGTGTCTCTGCAACCTCTGGCGTTTGTGTTATAGTTGGCTCGTTTGTACTATTTGACTTTGCTCCAATTTTAATTTTACATTTACTTGAAAAATTCTTTTTTCCGACCTTCACCCTTGCAGACACAACAACCATACCCTTTTTCTTCAATGTTACCTTTGCTGTTTTTCCCTTATTGGATGTTTTAATTGCCACATAACCCTTTCGCGACACCGTCCATTTTACTTTTCCAACTTTTTCACTTTTCTTCTTGGTAACAGTTGCTTTCAAGATAATTGTTTTTCCTACGATATCCGACTTCGTCACAGCATTTAATTTTATTCCGCTCTTTGCTGCCTGTGAAATCATCGTATTTCCCATGGACGTAACAATTAAGGTTCCCATTAATAAATACGCTGCTACTTTTTTCATACTCCTTTTCTCCTCTCACTTTTTGTTATACCTTTTTATTTTACCATTTTCCATTTTTTTACACATCCCCAATTTAGGGGATATAGAGTAATGAATACGCACAAAAATGAGATTCCTTTTCCTTAATCTTACTATCTCAGTATTGCGGTAATACCAACCGTTTTCCAACCGCTAATATTGCCAGTTCCGCCTTTGATTTACACCCTGTTTTTTCTTTTAAATGTCTTAAATGATCATTTACAGTATCTGTTGTTATTCCCATTTGATCCGCAATTGCCTTAGTTGATATTAACTTTACAAGCCAATATAAAACTTCCATTTCTTTTGGAGTAAATTCATAACTACTTCCATATCCAATTGTAACTTTAGGTGTACATTCCGGATAAATCTTCTTTCCTTCCATTGTCCAATCCATAACTAGCAATAATTCTTCCTTACTTGCATCCTTATACCAAAAACTATCCGCCCCTGCTTGTTTTGCTTTTTCAATAAATCGGTATTCTGGTGCAGATGTTACAATAATAACTCTAATGGCAGGAAAGCGTCTTTTTACAATTTTTGCTGCCTCTAATCCACTAGAATCACACGCAGTACATACATCCATAAGAATTAAATCTACTTTATTCCCCATACAAAACAGTTCCGTATTGGCTGCATCACTAATTGTTCCAACCAAACAATACCTGTCCATTACTTCTGCTATATACTGACAAAACGCCTCCGCTGCCATACGTTCGTCTTCTACTATTAACACATTTTTCATATCATTCTCCCACTTTTTATTTTCCAGTCATTGCCACAAAAGTTCTAACTCTACTGTAAATTTAGGTTGTAATTGAAACGTTATACTTCCACCACTTTCCTGAATCTTTTTTCGCAGTGATGATAGCCCTCCCCCCTCTTTTATTTGACAATCTGGTGGAGTTCCATTGTTTGATATCGTTACCTGACAGGTATTACCCTTTTGTATTTGCACATACAATTTATCTGCATTTCCATGTCGTATCGCATTAATCAGACATTCCCGCATTGCAGACACAACAAGACTTCTGGTCTTTTTCCACAAGGGAATTTCTCCATCTACCTGTATCGACATTTCAAGCATGCCCGCTATCTGTACTAACTCAGCATATGGTTCTACTTCGCTTATTTGATTTGCCGTACCACCAAGGACATCTGTAACATTTTCTATGTTTTGTAATACCTGCTTATTTTCTTTTTGTGAACAATTTCCCTGATAAATTTTTCTTACAGCCTGCAAACAAGCACCTACGTTATTATGTACTTGCATTTTCATAGCAAGAATCTCTTCTTCTCTTGTAATTGCAGTCACATTATCTATAACATGCACTAAGGCCTCTACGGATTCCTTTTCTGCCTGGTTATTTTCCTCCAACACCCTATTTTTATGAAATAATTCTGTCACATCTGATGCAACATATTCCGTACAAGAATAAGATGGTGAAAGAGAAACCGTTCTTTTCGCAAACCTCCAAACACTTTGATTCGGAAAATGAAATAACTTTTCCTCTCTCCATACTCCATTCAGATTTTTATCTCCATTTATAATTTGTAACAAATCCTGCTCTATCTGTAACTCTCGTCCAGTCATTTCATAATATAATTGATACATTTGTCGGTTACACAAAATAATCCTGCCGCTACTATGAAAAAAGCAAATTCCACTAGGCAGATTATCAAAGCTTTCCTTTACCGCCTGCCGCTTTATTAACCAATTCTGCAATTTTTTTCTCATACTATATCTCCCTATATCTGCTCTATCTTAATAAAGTCCCTTTCAAACTTTGTCAAATCCATCGGACAACTTATATACAGTTTTAATAACAGTTTTTCGTGATTTTGAATAACCGATACAACTACTTTACTTGTACACTCCATGACGCTCTCTATGATTTCCTGAAACGCAGTGTAACATTTGGTTATTTCTTCATAGGATACTGTACCATTTAAATGAAATTGCAGACTGCACTCTATCCCCCCAAGTTGCAAATTAGTAAGGGTTTCCTGCAAACAATATGCCAACTCCTGCACTGGAATCTTTTCAGTTTCCTCCGCAATAAATATCAAGTTATTTCTCCTTTTAATGTATGCCAGCAATACTGCTATATGCCATAGAATTACATCTTTTCTATCGGAATTTTGTTGCTGTGATTGTTCTGTAACAAAGCTGTTTTTTAGCTTCTTTGTCCAAAATTTTAACTGCTGTATTTGTTCCTGCGTTTCTTCCTGTATTTTATTATATAATCTGTTCTTTTCTCTTAATTTTTCCTTTTTATACCTTGTTTCATATTCCTTTTGTAATACAAGCTGTCGGTTCCGTATCCCCTCTTTTACTTCCTCCAACTTTTGCTTTGCTAAAAGAAGCTCGCTAACATCTTCTTCCCAAATAATATGTCCTCCAGTAATTTTTGCACTTAACAGACGATGCTTTTCATCCAAAAAAACATTTTCCCGCTCTGCCTGTTTCATCTTGTTTCTTTCGATATCACTCGCATCCTCGGAAGCAAGATATATTCTGTACTCTTCATCCACAATTCTTGCTCGAATACCACATTTGTGAAACAATTCCCTATCATAACGATTCGAACGTATTAACCAGCATTGTATACATCCTTCTATTGTTGCAACCGTCATCAAACACATCCACACAGTAAAATCAGAACGCGTTTGCCCGAAAATATTCTTCCATGCAATATCCCATATAATATAAAATATAATGAAAAATATAGGAAGTAACGGAAGCCATAACCTTTTTTTACTATAGGGAATCCTACATTTCCTTATCAAATGTGCTAAAGTTGCCATACTTAATACTCCAACCCAACCTAATACAGCATAATATCCCCATCCACGAACATAGCTTTTATCCGTCCATACACAATCCGACGGAAACACAAAAACAAATTGGTGAAAATCATTTGTCAAAACAAGCAAAAGCAATACCGCAGACGGTATCCATAACCACTTCAAATACTTCTTCATCTGGCTCCGTTCCACACTTCCCAACAAGAAAGTCATAAGAAATAGCAAAGTTGGAATTGCCAATATAGGGATATAATATAAATACCACAACACTCTTAACACATTTGGTGTTGTAACAAAATAAAATTTGCAAGTACGAAGTAACATCCAAAACAGGATTGCATCTGCTACTGCCAACAAAAGTCTCCTGTCATATTTATGAAGAATTCTTTCTTCAATAGAGATTGCCCAAACGGAAAACATAGCTATATAAATAATACTTCGAAATAGACCATATGCAACTCCAAGACTTTCCCAATAAATATACCTCCATCCCAACTCCAGCAAAAAAACAAGTATAACCAAACCACTTGCAATTATTTTTTTTCTTTTATTTCTTGATTCTGTCATAACTTTTCCTTTATACGCTCATGCTATATTTCTATCATCCATTACTATGATAAAAGTAAACCAAAATTCTAGCAAGCGTAATTTTAAAATATTTACAACAGTTCACCACCTTTCTTTTCTACTCTTGCATAATTTCTATTCTTCTTGGAAAAACTTAACTATGCTATTACTTATTTGCCACCAGTATCGTTTTGTTTATTTATAATGAATGAAGAAATAATTGTAAAAAGGAGGTTCACTTTGAAACTAAAATCAGGAAGTTTAAAAGAAAATATGGAGTTATTCCAAGATTATTTTCATCTACAAAATAACTTTGATATGATTTACCGAACAATAGAAATCGGTGGAAAAAATGCGTGCATTTACTGTTTAAATGGATTTGCCAAAGATGAAGTGCTACAAAAACTTCTACAATATTTTATGGACTTAAAACCAGAGGATATGCCAGAAGATGCAGCTAACATGTGTAAAAAAATCTTTCCCTATGCGGACGTATCTCTACAAGATGAAATAAATACCATTTCAACCGCTTTATTATCCGGTATGACAATTCTCTTAATGGATGGATTTGAACAGGCAATTTCCATTGACTGCCGTGCCTACCCCGCCAGAAGTGTAGATGAACCAGAAAAAGATAAAGTCATGCGTGGTTCCAGAGATGGTTTTGTAGAAACATTGGTATTTAATACTGCCTTAATTCGCCGTCGTATTCGAAACCCAAACCTGACAATGGAAATTTTTACTGTGGGTGAAATCTCCAAAACAGATGTTGTGATCAGTTACTATAAGGGTCGTGCGGATGAGGCAATGTTAAAGGATTTACGAAAACGAATAAAGAATATTAAAATTGATTCCCTGACAATGAATCAGGAAAGTCTGGCAGAATGCCTTTATCATCGTCCCTGGATCAATCCCTTTCCAAAGTTTAAGTTTTCCGAACGCCCGGATACTGCCGCAGCCGCAATTTTAGAAGGAAATATTGTTATATTAGTGGATAATTCTCCCGCAGCAATGATTATTCCAACTTCCATTTTTGACATTATCGAGGAAGCAGATGATTACTACTTTCCTCCCGTCACAGGTACTTACCTGCGTCTATCCCGTTTTATTATAAATATTGTAGCACTGCTGTTAATTCCTACTTTCTTATTATTGATGAACCATCCACAATGGATTCCACCTCGGCTGGAATTTATCAATTTTGCCGAAACCGTCTATGTACCTGCCTTTATTCAATTTTTAATCTTAGAGTTTGCCATTGACGGTTTGCGACTGGCAGCCTTAAACACACCAAGTATGCTAAGTACCCCTCTAAGTGTCGTTGCAGGTATTGTTTTAGGCGACTTTACAGTAAGTTCCGGTTGGTTTAATGCGGAGTGTATGCTTTATATGGCATTTGTAGCCATTGCCACCTATTCACAAGCAAGCTTTGAACTGGGCTATGCTCTGAAATTTATGCGTATTATCCTAATTCTATTAGTGCAGATTGCAGGAATTTATGGTTATATTGCGGGAATTATTTTTGTAATTGTTTTAATATGCCGTAACAAAACGATTTCGGGTAAAAGTTATATCTATCCATTTATTCCTTTCCATTGGAAAGCATTGCTTCGCAACTTCTGCCGTGTCAGTCTTCCCACAAGTGAAAAACGGTAGGTATCTTTTTTACCTTTTTTGTGATAAAATAAATTTAATTGAGAAAAAAATTAATGGTAGGATACCGGGGTCAAACAATACTTTGACCCTTGTATCATTAGGATGCCAAGGACCAAAGCCAAGATATTTTACAAACAATTGCTTTTCATGGCTTAATGTGTCGCAAAACAGGCAAATTTGTTACTATTTTTATACGAGGGGGATGCTTATGAAACGAGAAAGTAAATGTATTATTCTAGGAATTTGTTGTGTCGGAGTTCTTTTAGAAGAATTTTATTTCTTTCAGGTATATCAAAATCAAGTACCTGTTATTGCTATCGGAATGGGGGTTCTGTTAATTTTATCCTATCTTCTTTTTTCCAATTTATTTTCACTACATGAAGAATGGAATTTAGAAAGAAAACAAACACAGGAAGAACAATTAAAAAAACAGACTGCTTTATTAGAACAACTACTTTCTAACACATCTAATGCAACTACAGATACTTCTAAACAGGAATTAGACAGTGTAGAAACATTAGAAAAAGCAATCTACGTTGCTGTTCAAAAAAATACAAAAACGATGCAGGAATGTTTGGAACAATTAGATCAGCATTTAGCTGGAGATTTTGAAAATGTTGTTTCACAAATTCAACAGACAGGGGAACGTAATGCTAAGATTTCTGTAAAATATGGACGTGAAAATACGAAAAGCCTTATGGTCTTTCAGCAAAAAGCCTATGACAATGTAGTGCTTGGTATGGAGGAATTGGCAAATGAATTTTCCGCTTCCTTACAAAAAACACAGGAAAAATTAGATATAATTATAAATGCCATGGCTGAGGGTTCCATTTCAATTCCAACTATTGATAGCCCTTCCGTGACTACAGTACCAGAGGAAACCACATCTACGGAAGAAACTCTGGAAGCAATAACTACTTCTGAACCAGTACCAGTGGATAACATATCTTCAGAAGAAACACAGGAAACATTGACTACTTCTGAACCAGTACAAGAGGAAGTTTCAGAAACATACATAGACACAGACAACACTTCCGCAGAAGAAGTTCCTGCTCCTGACACTATCCCAGAAGTTTCCGCTGCAATTGAAGAACCTACTCCTATGGAAGAGGACACTCCTTCTGTCAGTGATGATCCTAACCACGTTATGACTCCTGAAGAAATTGCCGCTTTAGTGGCTGGTAATAATGAGCCTTCCCCTGTGGAAGAGACTCCTTCTGTCAGTGATGATCCTAATCACGTTATGACTCCTGAAGAAATTGCCGCTTTAATTGCTGGTAACAATTAATTATAACAATTTAGTTTGCAGAAATGATTGTTCAAATTGCACTCGATTGTTGACAAACTACGAGCAGTCTGAACAATCATTTTTATTTAGTGAATACTTTGCATGTATAAAAAGTCCAATCAAAAAGAAACTTTTAGCCAAATTGCATATTCTGGCTCTTTCTGAATCTTTCTGGCTGAACTATTACATTAACTTATATAGAAAGGTTGATTTAACTTGAATTATATTGTATTTGACTTGGAATGGAATCAAGAAGCAGAGAAAAAAACAGAAGAACCCAATCTGATTCCATTTGAGATAATAGAAATCGGTGCAGTCAAATTGAATGAAAAACAGGAAATTCTTGATTCTTTTTCTGCATTAATTCAACCCCAAATATATACAACCTTAGATTCAAAGGTGTCGGAACTGATTAAACATACAATGGAAGAATTACAAGAAAAAGGAAAACCTTTTCCCGAAGTATTAAAAGATTTTTTAAATTGGTGTGGTGAAGATCCTATTTTTTGCACCTGGGGTTCCATGGATTTGGTCGAACTTCAAAGAAACATGAAGTTTTATCATTTCCCTACATTATCAAGAAAACCCTTTTTTTATTATGATGTGCAGAGCCTATTTGCAATCTTTTTTGAAGCAGAGAAAAAAATACGAGCACTTTCCTTTGCGGCTGATTTCTTTCATATTACAGAAAAAGAAGAATTTCACTCTGCCATTGGAGATGCAAAATATACAGCAAAAATCTTTCAAAAATTTGACTTAAAGAAAACAAAGAAATATATGGAAATTGATTATTTTAATCCGCCTCGGAAAAAAGAAGATGAAATCTATGTTTCCTTTAAAAGCTATGCAAAGTATATTTCCATGGAATATAAAACAAGAGAAGCACTACTACATGCTAAAAATGTAAAACTTGCTACCTGCCCTGTATGTCAGGAAAATGGAATTAAAAAAATTGACTGGTTTTCTAATAACTCTAAAAATTATTTTGGAGTATTTCAATGTAAAAAACATGGTTATTTAAAAGGAAAATTGCGAATTAAAAAAAGTGATAATGACCGTTATTTTGCAGTAAAAACCATTAAAATTATTTCAAAAGAGGAAGCGTTGAATCTAAAAAAACAAAAGGAAGACATTCATAATAAAAAAATAGAAAAAAGGCACGCTTAATAATAGGATGGATTTTATCTGTATTAAAATTGATACCAATTACATGATACAATACAAAAAGGGACTGCAATATATAGGATAGATACTGTTGTTTACCGTATCTTTTCCTATATTATGCAGTCCTTTTTATAACTATTATAAAATTGCGGTTACACATGATACAAATACTACGATGGGTACTCTCCCAACAAATACTATATTTTTCTATATTAAGTCAACCGCTTCCTTCATTACTTTCGCAATATCGTCATTAATTGTCAAATCTGCCTGACTATCTGCTTTTGTTTTTGTTTTATTTATTTGGATTAAATGTTTGCCATTAAAATAATTGATTAATCCTGCGGCTGGATATACCACAAGGGATGTTCCTCCTATAATCAAAGTATCCGCATTGCTAATTGCATGTACAGCACCACGAATTACATTATCATCCAGTCCTTCTTCATATAATACTACATCTGGTCGAACCTCTCCGCCACACTTTTCACATTTAGGCACTCCCTGTGCCTGCAAAATATATGCCGCATTATCGTAACGGGTACCACATTGTATACAATAATTTCGATGAACAGAACCATGTAATTCGTACACAACTTTGCTTCCTGCAGCCTGATGAAGTCCATCAATATTCTGTGTAACAATCGCCTTTAATTTTCCCATTTTTTCTAATTTTACCAGTGCTTCATGACATGCATTTGGCTTTGCATCTGGATAAATCAAATTTTGCTTATAAAATTCATAAAACTCTTCTGGATGTCTCATAAGAAAGGTATGTGACACCGCCTCTTCTGGAGAAAATTGACGATTTAACTTTTTACTGTAAAGCCCATCTGAACTTCTAAAATCGGGAATATTACTGGCCGTACTCACCCCAGCACCACCAAAAAATACAAGATTATTACTTTCCTTTAAATACTCTACCAGCTTAGCTATTTTCCCTTCCATCCGAATGCCCCTCTTTCTCTTTTCATTACTGCAACTACTTATATCATTATTATAGCACATTCTTGCTACAATAGGGAGAAATAAGACAATTCGCCCTTCTTTTTAGTAGGCAAACAAAGTATTGTACACCACATTATTCAATAAAACAGATATTGTTTATCCTTCTTTTCAACTAACTAATATCTTTCTTTTGCCGTTCATAAAAGCACATCTAATTAACACGTTTTTGTATTTTAATATTGTAAATTATTTATTTTTTGTTAACACATCATATAAATATGTGTAAAATTAAATCACAATAACTCGAACGCGTGCGAAATATTGTAAAATTACAAATTTGTTTTTGGTATTTGTGTTTTTCAGAAAGCAGAGAACAGATTTTGTACAATAAAATAGATTATTTTCATTATCTATTGATACTTAATATGCAAAATACAAATAGGAGGAGTTTTATAATGCAAAAGAAATTAGCCCCAAAATGCGGTGTTTTACTGATGTCAGGTGTAATATTAGCTTCCGGCATAGGTGTAAATAAAAACTATGCACACGCACAAAATGTTGGTGGCATTACAGTAAATGCTACTTTATCAGATGGAAGAAAAACTGAAAAAACAACAGGAACTTTAATTGTTTCAAATGGTCCGGCGCGAGAATTATCGATTGAAACAAGGATTTATTATCGGTTTAATAAAACAGGTTACTATCATGTTGAGGGACCGAGATCATCCTATGCTACCCGCTATTCTGTTACTTCAAAGTCACAACGTACACCCGTCACCGTAGATATGTGCTACGGAAAATATAAAGTAAGTTACAATTCCGTAACCTGGGATCCTATCAAAACAATCGGAGCAAGAAAGGCTGGCGTAAACTACATCAAGGAATAAACGTAAATAGTAGAAGAATCCTCTGTCATTTATAATGACAGAGGATTCCTTTCAAAAAAGGAGGAAGGCCACAATGAAACACAAAACACTATGTCTACTATGCATCCTAAGCATATGCGTCCTTTTCAATGGATGTGGCAAAGACAAAATACAATACAAAGATACCTATGTTCCCGGACAGGATTTTCAGTATATGTATTATGGGGAAACTTATGAATTTGGTCTCAGTATGGCAGAAACGGATGATGCGTACTATAAATTGTTGGATGACTACATCTACTATGTGGATAAAAAAACCATGAAAGCCGTTCCTTTGTGTGGAAAATCCGATTGTATGCACGAAAAGGAAAGCTCCTCTCATAGAACAAACTGTAACGCTTACATCCGAGCAGAGGATGGTTACATGAACTTATACAAGGACAATCTCTATGTAAGAACTACGGAATATGATAAAGAAGAACAGATCTATTATTCTGTATTTTACTCCATCTCTTTGGATGGAAGTAAACGAAATAAAGTTTGTGAAATAAAAAAAGATACTATAGGTTTTTGGATGATTCATAGAGGCAAACTGTATTATACCGTAACAGATAAAAACGAACAGGTCTCCCTGAAAGCGATTGACTTAAAAAAGAAGGCTTCCCCCAAAACCGTTTATTGTGCAAAAGATATTTTTAACAGTGATCCCGGGGACTTAGTAGCATACGGAAACAACATTTATTTATTTATAGGTGGCTACTCAAAAAAATTAGATTTTTTGAACGATGACAATGATGAAGATGATAATGTGAGTCCCAAAAAATGGAAACAGCAGAAACAGGAAATGTGGCAAAATTACGAAAACAAATGGATCTGTTATAACATTACGAACCAAAAAGTGACAGAACTCTTTTCAAAGCAAAAGGACAAGGATGGTGTAACACGTTTTCTTGTTCAGAGAATTGCTTTCTGGCAGAATAAATTATATTTTACGTATTCGGATCTTTTAAAAAAGAAAGATGATGCTATCTATGAAAGCAATCTGGATGGCTCCGACGAGAAAAAATGGAAAGACATAGATAAAGAGGCTATTTTTACAACGGATACAAATTACCTGTATGTATATGACTCATGGTCTGAAGCAGTAGAAAAAGGAAAGAAGACACCAACCATGTGGATTTATGACAAAAATAAAAAACTAGTGGATACTTGTAAACTTCCGGTAAATTTTTGTGCATCTATCCCTCCTGGCAGCAAACAGTATTTTTGGCTGAAAGCAGTAGGCGATACAGAGGATGCCCTTGTTTATATGGACAAAAGTAAGATTGGTTCTTTGAAAGGGAAGATGTTAAAGCTAGACACCTGCTACAATATCGTAAGACCGACTTATGATGAAATTACCGAAGAAGAGTAATGAAGAAAGTTGACAAGGACTTGTTCAATTTATCAAAGAATGGTAACTGTTCAGAGGAACAAGTCATATACACATAAGGGTGCTTTCTGAACAGTTACAAAAACGAAAGGAAATCCATAATGAAATTAATTACATACGAATTACGCAAGGTGCTAAAAAATAAAAAATTGCTTGTTTTCCTATTTCTATTATTGTTATTTAATATTTTTACTTTTTTATTTGCACAGCAAAATACTGCTCCCTATATGTACCGTAATTATTACAAACAGTTTCAAAAAGTCATAAAGGATATAACCTATGATTCTCCAAAAGAGGGCATACAAAAGCTACAAAAGTTTCAGGACTTGACTGCGGATTACCAAGTACATGATGCGTATGCTCAAAAAATATACACCAAAAAGGATGTAGAACAATATCACCAGTCTATCGAAGAGAAGTATGGGAAAAAAGAGTTGGAACTTGCTGAAAAACAAAATGAAAATCTAACGATGCTACAAAGTCAAGCATATTGCTACTATTCCGGTAAGGAAATGGAACAATTGCAGTATCAGATAGACTATGCAAAATTTCAAAAACAGGTAAAAAAGGAACCAACGGATGTTTTGCCTTTTTTAAAAAACAGAAATTTCATAGAACGAGATCAGAAAAAAACATACAATGCTTATAAAAAACTTGGAACCGTTACCTTGAAAAACGGAAACCTATTTACCGCGAAAAAATATTTGAATTATAAATATGACACTATTTTTCTAATCGGTGTTGTGCTGCTCCTTTCGATTGGGATATTCCGTCCTGACCAGCAAAAGAAAATGACAGCCTTTTTAAAAACACATAAAAAGGGACGATCACCGTTATTACGGGCGAAACTGCTCTCTCTTGGAATCCTTGTTTTTGGATGTACCCTTTTGATGGAATTCGTTATATTTTTTACTTCACTTTTTTTGTATGGATCTTTTGACGGTTCCATGCCAATTCAGACATTAGACAACTTTCGAAATTGTACCCTGCCATGGAATCTTGCTCAATTTATAGGTGCAGGTATTTTAGCAAAGTGCATTTTTTCCTGTATATTCGGAAGCTTGCTGGCAGCCCTTCTGTTACGATTTGAGAAAAATCGTACGGTATATGCGATTACGTTACTACTCCTTGCGCTGGAATGGTCTTTGTATACCACACTTTTGTCTAATGGAACCTTTTCTATTTTTAAATTTGCAAATATATTTCAGGGATTTTATGCATTTCGATTGTTGGGCATCTACGAAAATTGTAACGTATTTTCTTTTGCCATCAACAAATTTATGATTTTTTGTTTCTTTGCAGCAATTCTATGGATTGATAGTATGCTGTTTGCTTCTCGCTTTTGGAAAGTAACAAGAGAAAGCAAAGAAAAGAAAACAAAAACAATGCAAAAGCCCAAAAGAATTGGAAAGATTTCTTTGGGACGAAGTGTTCTCCGAATCCATTTTCTGCACGAAAAACGATATTTGCTTTGCATTGGACTACTCTGTTACGGAATCTATTGTGCCTGTTTTCAAAGTGTATTTGCATCTACCATGCTGACAACACTAACACAATCAAACTATGAAAATTGGATAGATAAATACCAGGGAGAGCTTACCAACCAAAAGATCAAGAGCATTGAAAATGATAAGAAAAAATATGACAAATTATGGGATCGTGTTGCAGAACTATCATCCAAAGACAAATTATCTTTAAAAGAAAAAGCAGAGCTAGATGCCTTAGATACACAAACGGGTGTCCCTTACGATGCCTTTTGTGAATTTCTGGATCAATATGAAACTATCAAAGCTCGTAAAAATGCAGGAAAGGATGCCAAGTTGCTAAATAACTATTGTTGGAACAGACCATTTACTGGTTTTGCAAAAGAACTAAAAAATATGGGGATTGCCTGTATCTTTTGCATTCTCTTATGTGCCGGATTATTTGAAAATAAAAACAATATGAATGCCTTATTGGAAACAACCATGAACGGAAGGAAACGGCTGTACCGACGGAAATATCTGTTGGGGATTGGTTTTGCAGTCATGTCTTGGGCTTGTTGTATCCTTCCAGAGTTTTTCCGCTTTATTCGAACGAAACCAGATAACAATTGGACTGCAGCAATTGGAAACTTATCGCTTTTTCAAAATAGTAGTTATGAGGTTCCAATTTATGTAGCCATAGCAGGCATTTACTTGACACAACTTTTCTTGTGTATTTTATGTTCCCTTGTTGTAATGTATTTCGTGGAACATACAAATAGTAGTTTTTTGGTTATGACAATTACCAGTATATCAATCTTAATTATTTTAGCACTTTTATATCATAATAACGCAGGCGTTATCAATACATGGTTACCTCATGGCAAGCAACCACTTCTTCCTTGTTTTATAGAGTGTAGTGTGTGTACTGCTCTGGGATTACTGATTATTTTACATTGGGAAAAGGAGTGGAACTATCGATGGAAAAGAAAATAAAAGAGAAGATTTTAGAAATCAAAGAAATAAACAAATCCTTTTCTAAAGGGACAAAAAAAGCACTACAAAACATAAATCTTCAATTTACACCAGGCATTTATGGACTATTAGGTCCAAATGGCGCTGGAAAAAGTACCCTTATGCGTATTTTAACGGATGGTCTTTTCCCTGATACAGGACAAATTCTGTATCAGGGAAAAGATATTTACAAAATGAAAGAATCCTATCGGGCTCTTTTAGGATACATGCCCCAACAACAAGGAATGTATGAAGATTTTACTGCTTTGCAATTTATGAAATATATGGCAGCGTTAAAGGGACTTAGTAGTAAGGATGCCAATGAGCAAATCTTTGCATTATTAAAACAAGTAAGTTTACAGGAATCTATGAAAGAAAAAGTTGGTAATTTTTCGGGAGGTATGAAACAACGACTTTTAATTGCTCAGGCACTACTTGGCAATCCAGAAATATTAATTATGGATGAGCCAACTGCAGGTCTTGACCCAAATGAACGAATTCGATTACGAAACTTTATCAGCGAAATTGCAGGAAATAAAATTGTTTTATGCGCCACCCATGTAGTATCTGATATTGAAGGTATTGCAAAAGAGATTATCTTACTGGATCATGGAAACATTTTATGCCAAGGAAGTGTGCAAGATTTATTAACCCAAGTAGAAGGAAAAGTATTTGAATTTCAAATTGAACAGGAAAATGAAAGAGTGTGCCGTCAAAAATATAAGGTAAAAAATATGTGCTTTGACCATGGAGCATATAAGGTTCGAGTAATTTCAGACACAATACCAGAAGAAGATTCGTGTATATCTGTCTCCCCTGATTTGGAAGATTTATACTTATATAAAACAACTACATTATAGTTGTACAAAAGAACAGAACCAGTTAAGCAACTGATTCTGTTCTTTTATTTACGCAATCCATAAACACCTTGTAACGTTTCCTTCTCTTACACTCTTACTTACTCTTTTTTTCCTTTTCTTCTTTTGAAACTATTTCTTCCCCACTATTTTCAAGCCACCATGCAAAAATGGTTGCAAGCACTAACAAAATTCCCATAACACCTGTAAAAACTTTTATTAACATCTGAAAAAACTCCTCTCTCCATTCCCGAATTACTTTTTAAACTCTTCAATTTCCTTCATTTAATTTTATATTTAGCATTTCATCTGCTATATTTAATGCATGATCTCCTATTCGTTCAAAGTCAGTAAGCATTTCTGAAAATAAAATACTACCTTTATAGGAACAGGTCTCCTGTTGGATTCTCAAAAACATATTGTTCCGATATTCCTGTGTGATATCGTCTATTTTTTGCTCCATACACGCCATTTTGGTATGCCATTCTATGACATCCTTTCCAATATGCGTCAAATGAAAAAACGCCTTATCACAAACGCTCTGCAAATACTCTACTTCCTCTTTGGCTATTTCAGAAAAAGAAGCTTCAATTTCTTCCTTTGTCTTTGAATATCCTGCAATATTCATAGCATGGTCACTGATTCTTTCTATATTGCTGGAAATCGTGAAATAGGAATGAAATACCTTACTGCCTGTCTCCGTATTCTCATGTGGAATAACAGTGGTTATGTATCTGGTAATATCTTTATTTAAGTTATCTATCTGTTCTTCCCTTTCCTCTATTTCCTGAAATGTATCTTCTTTATTATTGGCAAATACATCAAATGCACTGTGCACATTTTTTTGTGCCATATTTAACATATATTGCAATTCCTTTTTGGTTTCTTCCAAACTAATAGCCGATTGACCTAGTCCCTCTTTATTGCCTACTCGAATATCAGACAACGTATTCTCTGTCTTTTCCTTTCTCTTTCCATCTGGTAAGATAGCCACAGAAAATTTTGTAATGGCATTTCCAAAAGGCAATAACAGCAATGTAGTAACTACATTAAACAATGTATGTAAATTGGCAATCTGTGCAGGCACATTAGTAGGTGTTATGTCCTGAAGCCATGCAACCAATGGTGTTACGATACATAATACGGTAAATAAAATGGTTCCTATGACGTTAAAAGTAATATGAATAATTGTAGTTCGTTTCGCATTTCGATTTGTTCCTATGGATGCTAACAAAGCTGTAATACAAGTTCCAATATTTTGTCCAAACAACACAAACGCAGCACTATTTAAAGTAATCACTCCACTAGCAGCCAAAGCCTGTAAGATTCCAACCGATGCAGACGAGGATTGGATCAATGCCGTAAAAACAATTCCTGCTAAAATACCTAAAATAGGATTTTCAAATCTGGTTAGTAAATTAATAAACCCAGCAGACTGCCCCAATGGTTCCATTGCCGTACTCATCATATTCATTCCTATAAAAAGAATACCAAGCCCAGCCAGTATACTTCCTATATAATGGCATTTTTCCTTTTTTACAAATACAATAAATACAACTCCTAAAAATGCGACTAACGGTGCAATCGCACTTACATCTAATGCGATGAGCTGCCCTGTTATGGTGGTTCCTATATTAGCACCCATAATAATCCATACAGCCTGGCTCAATGTCATCATACCAGAATTTACAAAGCCAACTACCATAACAGTAGTAGCAGAGGAGGACTGGATTACCGCTGTAATCAATGCTCCAACAAATACTCCAAGAAAACGGTTCGCAGTTAATTTTTCTAATATCCGCTTCATCTTATTTCCTGCGGCTGCCTCTAATCCCTGGCTCATCATCTGCATTCCATATAAAAAGAGAGCCAATCCTCCAAGCAAACTTATAATATTTGTCAATGACATTTTTCTGTTCCTTTCTTTTTACATATTACTTCTTAACAACTGCTACTTAACGTGATATCCTTTCATGATGTAACCTCATTTTCATTTGCATCATTCATACGATAACCAACCCCTAATTCATTTAATATGTAACGATACTCACCTGGCTTTTCACCAAATTTCTTTCTTATATTTGCCATATTTACCTGTAATTTTTTTACACTCCCTGAGTCTGAATAGCCCCACACCTTTTTTACAATTTCCGCGTAGGTCAGAACCTTTCCCGCATGTACTGCCAATGCTTCCACAATATTGTATTCTGTCTGTGTCAGTCGCACCTCCTTTCCTGCAATAGAAACCCTTCTTGCATCATATTCAATAGTCATATCATCCAGAGAAAATTTCACTCTTGCATTTGAGCCACCTTCCTGTAGACGGCTATTTCTAAGTGTCGCTCGGACTCTTGCCAACAACTCACTGGTGCCAAACGGCTTTGTCACATAGTCATTTGCTCCCAAGTCCAACGCCTCTACTTTATCCCTCTCATCCATTCTGGCTGATAAAACAATAATTGGTACTTCCGATGTTTGTCGAATTTTTTTTATAATTTCTATTCCATCAATATCTGGTAAGCCCAAATCTAAAATAACCAAATTCGGATGATGGGAACAAAACATAGTCAATCCATTTGTTCCATTATTTGCAAATAAAATTTGATAACCATTTGTCTCAAAGGTCATCTTCATGAAATTACAAATATTTTTCTCGTCCTCTATCATTAAAATCTTGTAACTATTCATTTTCATCCATCTCCATATCTAAAGCAAAACGGAAACAACAGCCACCCTCTTTTCTATTCGATGCCGTTATCACGCCATCATGCGCCTTTATTATAGAGGCACAAACTGCCAATCCAATTCCCATACTCTTTTTCTGATTATCAATGGGTCCTTCCTTTATTTCAAAATAATCTTTAAATATTCCTTTTAATCGTTCCTTTTCAATGCCACATCCATTGTCCTTGATTTCAAATACAACTTTGTCACCCATTACATAAACAGACAATTTAATCTCCGTCATTCCAGTAGCATGTTGCATGGCATTTTCCAATATATTGACAAGCACCTGCTCAATTAACACCGCATCCATAGGAATACTAATAAATTCCTGTGGAATGTCTACTATTATTTTCTGGTTCGGATACGTCTTTTTAAACCGTATCAACACCGAATCTATTAATTCTTCCAATACAGTAGAGGTCTTTGTAATTTTTACTCCCTCATTATCGATTCGGGTAATTGATAAAATATTTTCTACCATTCTCATAAGCCACTGCGAATCCGTACATATTCCATTTGCTAACTGTAAAAGCTGCTGCTCTGATAATTGCTTGTAATTCTCTACAATCGTGGAACCAGAACCATAAATAGCAGTCAATGGAGTACGAAGATCATGGGAAACCGCCCGCAATAGATTTCCACGCATCTTTTCCTTTTCACTTTCCATCCGAACCTTTTCCTGCCATTTTAACTGGGTTGTCAATGTACTTGTCATAATCGTAATTATGAGCATAATTACAGCCGAAATAATGTTTTCTGAAATACTAAAATTAAAGGCGAAATAAGGTAACATAAATGCAAAGTTTAATAACAAAACACTTAGCACAGATGCAATGATTCCATATAAAAAACCATCCGTTATCCTAGAAATCAAAAAAATTGCCAATGCCATAATAGCAGGGATTAGGGTACTGGCTCCTAAAAATTCTTCTATTATTAATGAAATAAAAAAGCTTATGCCTAAAATAATAATTGTTTTGAGGCTATTTCTTAAACATCTGTAATACTTATTCATGGCTTCCTCCTAATGTCAAATTATACTATTCTTTTGGTAAAGAAGCAGTAAAGAAAAACCATATAAAAGAGGCTTTCCTGTTAAAATGCAGTACCTTCCTTATATGGTTCTATCTTTACTCTCCTGTATTCCATTCACATTTTAAGTAAATTGTTCTACTTGCTAATACTGTCATTTGTGCAAGCAGATTTTTTTCTGTTATTACTGGTGCTGGTGACACCGTAGGCTTAGGCTGTTGTTTTATCGTAAATTTCACTTTATTACTCTGTGCAGCCCTATGGGTTTTCGTTGCTTCCACGTTTGCCACAACCGTATAGGTTCCCGGCTTAATCGCCTGTTTCACCTGTTTTCCATCCTGATTTTTTATAGTATATGTAACTTTGGCGGTCTTATTTGTGTTCTTCTTTATCGTGATTTTGACTGGTTTGCCATTATACATTTTATCTGCACAAGCGATTTTTATAATACCCTTTTTCATGGTGAATTCATCTACCGTACCAAATCGATATTTTTTGCTTTCCAAAAAAGTAAGCACATCATCTAACGCCTCACAATTTGACTTTGAAGTGTTATGAATAAGTGGTAAGGCACCTTTGTGGTAATTTTCTTTAAAATGTTGTACCACATAATTTTTGCCTGGCTGGTCGTTTACATCATAATCGTGATATGCCATGCTCCAAAATATGGTTTTATATCCTAAATCCTGACATATCTTTAAGGTTCTCTGACTAAACTCTCCCATCGGTGGACGAACATATGGGTCCATATCATATCCTGTTGCCTGCTTAAAGGCTTTTTCACAACCCCTCAATTCGTTTTTAATCTCTGAAGCTGACTTGCTTGGCAAACTAGGATGACTACAAGTATGATTTCCTACCAGATGCCCTTCTTTTTTCATCTGTTTTGCCAATTCTGGATTACTTGTTACAAATCCCTTTGTTACAAAAAAGATAGCCTTGGCATTGTGCTTTTTCAATATTTTCAAAATCTTTTTTGTATAGCCATTCTCATATCCGCAATCAAAGCTTAAATACATTACATTTTCATTGGTACTCGTATTCATATAATATGCCTGATATTTCTTCAAAGTTATCCCCGCTGGTACTCCGCCACCAGCTTTTTCATGGTTTTGTTTTCTTTGTATATACCAACCATATTTCGTATTAGAATACGCACTATAATCCTTTTCTTTCTTGGTCGCTGCAATTGCAGTTTCACCACCCCAAACAGTGCTTTCTACCGAAACGCCCAGTAACATGGCAGCTAAAAAAAATGCAACTATTCTTTTTCCTCTCCTCATTTTACCTCCCCCTTTTCTTTTCAAATATTTACATCTCATTTATCATGTTTTGCTTTGCCTCTTTGTCACAGGCATTTTCCTCTTATCTTCCTCCACATTTCAAGACTTTGAAGTGTTAGAATACTTACCTGTATACAAATGCTTCACTTCTCAAACCTTATAACAATACTATTATATCCTTTATTTCTCTTTTTTTCTATTGCAAGGTAATGAATGTTTTATTAAATATAAAAAAACAAATTGTTACATATTGGAACGCAACGTAGCTGTTCTAAATACTCCCTACACATCTATGCACATCTCGCAAAATATTCTTTGCTCTAAGACATACTTTTTTATAACGAAAAAACGGCATAGCCATCTAGACTATGCCGTTTTAGACCAAAACAGTCCTTTATTCTAAATTTAACTTTCTCGTAAGCATGAAATGCGTAATTCCAAAATACAACGCGATTAAAACCAGATCAACTACAAATGAAACAGGGAACACACTATTTGTTATGCCATGTAAAAATTTTATAGCAGGCTGTACACTGTTCCATTCGTCTACCGCATTCATTTGATTTTCTAAACTAGACATTGGAAAATAGGTAATGAATGAAGTAAGAATGCCTACTATATAATTTAATCCAATATAGGAAGCTACAGAACCAGCTACTCTATGTTTACCAAATAGCTGTCCCATTGACATAGAGGCAAACATACAAAGGATATTTGCAAAAATCTGTAATATTCCCAAAACAAGTATCCATATACCCATATTAATAAATTCTGGATATTCTTCCAAAGCTGCTCCAAATTGGCTTATTGCTTCACCGATCTGACTAAAGTCTACTACACCCGTTCCCATTAAAAAGATACCTAGGGAAACTGCTGCTACAACGACTGCTGCCACAATCCATACAAAGTAAGTAAGCATTTTTGCTACAATATGCTGCCACATTTTTACAGGCAAAGTATGTGTCAAATATCCCTGGTCCTTTAACATATTGTTATAGAAACGGAAAATCAGCAATAATATTCCTGCAAACATCATGCCAAACATAACAACTACATACACTGCAATAAGAACAGCCTTAATCGTATCAAAAAATTTATTACCCTCTGGTAATTTTAAACTAATGGATGTCAAAACAGACAATAATAACACTGCCCCAAACAGCAAGCCCATGGTTTTTGCTGTTGCTTTAAATTCATGTTTGATTAATTTCTTTAACATCTGAACACCTCCCTAAATAACGCATCAATAGATTTTCCTTCATCCTCACGAATCGCATCTACTGATTTTTGCAAGACCTTTTCTCCATTTTTAATAAAAATGACTTCATCCAATACATTTTCAATATCTGAAATCAAATGTGTAGAGATGATAACCGATGCCTCTGGATCATAATTTGTAATGATCGTATTTAAAATATAATCTCTGGCCGCAGGGTCTACTCCTCCGATTGGCTCATCCAAAATGTAAAGCTTTGCTCTTCTGCTCATTACCAAAATCAACTGTACTTTTTCTTTGGTTCCCTTTGACATATTCTTCATGCGTTGCTTCATATCAATATTTAAACTTTTAAACATGCCCAATGCACGTTCTTTATCAAAGTCCTCATAAAAGTCCATAAAGTAATCCAACAATTGTGTCGGTGTCATATTATCATCCAGATAGGTTCTTTCCGGAAGATAAGAAACCACTTTTTTTGTTTCAATACCAATTGGTTGACCAACAATTTTTATACTTCCACTTGTTGGTTGTAACAAACCATTACACAATTTTATAAATGTACTTTTTCCACTTCCGTTTGGACCTAAAAGACCAATAATCTTTCCCTTTTCCAATGTTATGTTTATATTGGATAATGCTTTCTTTTTTCCATAACATTTAGTCAGGTATTCTGCCTCTAAAAGAATATCATTCATACATATTACCTCCATCTCTCTATCTAACAAATTTATGCTTTTTCAGTTTCTTTTCTCTTTCCTGTCGGATACTGCTCTATCAGTTGTGCAATTTCCTTTTGTTCATACCCCAACTTTTTCATATTTTGCAAAAACTCTTCAATTACATCCTGTGCCAACTGCATCTTCATCTCCCCTATCTTTTGTGCATCATCTGTAATCATACGACCCGATGTGCGCTGTGAATATACCAGTCCTATTCTTTCTAATTCTGCAAGTGCACGCTGCATTGTATTTGGATTTACCCCCGCCTCCGCAGCCAGCTCTCGCACAGATGGTAAACGTTCTCCAATCTTATACTGTCCGGTAACAATCCTTGCCTGTATCTGTTCCAATAATTGCGTGTAGATAGGACGATCCTCTTTAAAACTCCATGCCATAGTGTTGTTCCTCCTTTCTCCGACAACTTTTATTTATGCATTTGTGAAACACATTTACCCTGATACTTTTTGCACAAAACTTACATATAAAATGTAGTTTATTGGGTTCCTCACAAACACCTAAAGTCCATATATGAATTTCATTTGTATTATCTCCTTAATACAATTATACAATAGTACAATTTCCCATTTTTGTCAACTACTTTTTAAAACTTTTTAAATTATCTTTATAACAATTCAGCCCAGCTCATTCATAAAGTGCCAGAATATACAAATTAGCTAAAAATATTTCTTTAGGCTGGACACTTCCTTCATTTCGGGCGTCTGCCCGATAGAAATAATTGTGTAAATCACACTTAGCCGGCTAGCAGTCATGTACAATTTGCACAATTATTTCTGCCTGGCTGAACTTTTTGCAACATTCCTTCCCCTTCTATACACTATATATATGTACGATATATCCTACAAAAGAATGGAGAGATTTTATGAGCGATAAAGATTGGGAGCGTGTAGTAATAAAAGCAAAGACAGGAGACACAGATGCTTTTATCATACTTTATGAAACGGTTTATGTAGATTTGTATAAAGCAGCATTTTATACTTTACAAAACAAAGAAGATGCAGAAGATATTGTTAGCGAAACGGTGCTGGATGCTTACACTGGCATTCGTAAGTTAAGAGACCCCTCCGCATTTCGGGGTTGGATTTTTAAAATACTAAGCAATAAATGCAAACAGAAAATAAAAGAATACCAAAAAAAGCGAAGCCAAGAAGCACTCACAGAAGAACATACAGACAATCTTGTAAGTCTTCATGCGGAGCAACCCTACGAACAGGTATTACAACAATATGACCTGACACAGGCAATGGAGCATTTATCCCCCGAAGAACGTCTGATTTTATCTATGTCTGCTTTTGGAAATTATACAACGAAAGAAATTTCCAAAATTATTAAAAAACCACATAGTACAATCCGTTCCAAGTATCATAGAAGTTTAAAAAAATTAGAAAAATGGTTACGAGCGTGAATAAAAAAAGTGTAAAAAGATAACGTAGAAAGGATGAATTATTATGAATGATAAAAAGATAAAGGAACAATTACAACAAGAAAACATTATAGTACCAGAAGCCTTGCATCCCGAACAAATGCGAAAAAAATTAGAACAACATAAAGAGGCAAACACAACCTCTTCCTCACTGCATCCTACTCATGCAGTAAACTGGAAAAAACGTATGGGACAGCTTGCTGCAACCGTAGTTATCTTTCTGGGATGTATGCAAGGATTTAAACTAATCCAACAACAAGGGGCTACCCTACTGAAGGCACCAAACAATTCTCTGCATAAAATGTCTACCTCTATGCAGGAGCAATCTTATGAAAAGGCTTATAAAAAACTGAGCAGTTATAAAGCAGCTTTCTTAGAAAAGGATCAGGAGTTAAACGCTGACAAGGCAAAAGATACTACATTCACAGAAAAACAGATTACCAATTCTACTAATGTGCGAACAGACGGTGTAGACGAGGGGGATTTTGTTAAAACAGATGGAAATTACATTTATGCATTTCGCAATTCCTATGATACAAATACCGTATCAAAGGTAGAAATCTTTCAGGCAGACAATACCAATCCCAAAAAAGTATCCTCTATTTCATTGGCTGATTTTAAAGGTTTTTCCATCATCGACATGTATATAAAAGATGACAAATTGCTATTAATTGGACAACAATCCGATTTATCCAAGAAGGACATTAAACGTATTTATGAATCAGATGGTGGTAATTTTGAAAATTACCAGGCAAATAGTTGGAGCGATTCTTATGGCTGTTTATATAAAGATGTGGCAGTAGCAAAAAAAGCTGCCATTAATACGAACACCATATATAGCCGAACGATTATTTATAATGTTTCAAACAAAGAACACCCTATTCTAGAAACATCCACTTTTCAGGATGGCACTTTAGAAGAAACCAGAATGGTGGAGAATGTACTGTATGTAATAAGCAGCCGTTCTTTCTCCCCTGACAAGATAAATAAAAAAGAACCTGCTACCTATATTCCACAAGTTTGTGGACAGGTATTAAACGAAAAGGATGTTTATGTAGAGGAAAAAGAAACTGGTTGTAACTATACCGTACTTTCCTCTTATGATGTAACACAAAAGAAATATATTGACCAAAAAGCAGATTATGGAAATTCCAATATGCTTTACATGGGAAAAGAAAATCTATATATTCTTTCTATGCAGAATGAATACTTAACGAAAGATTCTACAAACACAGACGCCATGCAACAGGAGCATATTGTAAAATACTCCTATACAAATGGCTCTATGAACAGAATGGCAAGCGGAACTGTAAACGGCTACATTTTTAACGATTACTGTGTAGACGAACAAAATGGTTACCTACGAGTGGTTACTACTTACTACAATACGGACGGAATACCGAAAAATGGGCTGTTTGTTTTGGATTCCAATTTAAAACAGGTAGGCAGTATCAAGGGCTTGGCAAAAAATGAAACGATTTACTCTGCGAGATTTACAGGTGATATGGCCTATTTCGTTACTTACAGAAATACAGATCCACTCTTTACCGTAGATTTATCAGACCCTGAAAATCCAGTTTTAATGGGTGCATTAAAATTACCTGGACATTCTGATTACCTACACCCTGTAACGGACACACTTTTATTAGGCATCGGAGAAGAAACTACCAGCAATGGAACTACAGTCGGACTAAAACTTTCCCTTTATGATATTTCTAACCCCAAAAAGGTAAAAGAAATTTCCAAAAAGGTACTAAAAAACTACGATGACACAGAAGTGTTGTATAACCCAAATGCTCTTTATATCAACACAGAGAAGAAAGAATTTGGTTTCTGTGTAGAATCCTATGGAAAAGGAACAAAAGATTACGGCGGTTACGATTATCTGCTTTACAACTATGACGAAGCAAAGGGACTTACCCTCAAAGCAAAGAATGTCTTGATAAAAGACAATACTGGATACCAAGAACTGCAAGCACGCGGTTTCAGAATCGAAAATGACTTTTATATTGTTTCAGTAGCTGAAAAGATAAAAGCCATGTGTGTAAAAGAATAGTAACCTTTTAAGGGTCAGTCGCATTTTCAAGAATGCGACTGACCCTTTGTTTTTTTCAAAGGCTTCATAGTTGCGGAAATTGTAGCCATAAAGGTAATTCCATCCTTCTCTGGTTTCGCTTCAATGGTTCCTCCCATTTGATTTGCAATTTTTTTTGCAATGGACAATCCAATTCCATGCCCTCCTGTGGAGGATGTTCTAGAACCATCCGGGCGATAAAATCGATCAAATAATCGTTCGTAATCCAATCCCTCTGCAATTGTAGCTGTATTATGAATGCTAATGGTAGCATACCGCTTTGTTGCTGACAAAGAAATTACAATCTCGCCACCTTCTGTCACATATTTTGTAGCATTTTCTGTCAAAATAGAAATTAGTTTTGAAAGTGCATCTCGATTTGCATATAAAATAATGTTTGAATCAATTTGTTCCGTAATCGTTACATTCTTTTCTTCTGCAATTTCCTGAAATGGTTCTACCCCATCATGAAGCAATTCACTCACATTAATTTGCTCTAATAAAATATCAGGTCCCATTTCATCCAGTTTAGAAAGCACTAAAAGTTCATTAATCAAGGTACCCATTCGCTGTGTCTGTGTGACAATATTTTTCGTCCAATCATTTTGCCCTGTTTTGTACTCCAATACCTGCGCATTAGCAGATATGATAGATAATGGTGTCTTTAACTCATGACTGGCATCTGTAATAAACTGCTTCTGTCTCTTTGTATTTTCTTCAAAAGGTTCCATTGCCTTTTTTGAAATCAGTGCAAATACTAATGTAATCAAAAGGGTAAAGCAAAGAGCCGTAAACAAAATTACTAAAATAGCGGTATGTTGAAATAATAATGTCTGGCCGCAATCCAGAAAAATAATATAAGAGGAATTCTCCTTCTTGTCTGTCACAATACGATACCGATAGTCTTTCACATAACCTGTCGTTTTCTTTTTAGGTGACACTTTATTCAATACCTGTTTTGATAACTCCGTTGCTTCAGACACCGTTACGGAAGCTATATGTTTAATATTCGTGTCTATCGCATTGCTAGAAGAATCCAAATACACAATAAAATAACGGGTGCGATAACTAGACTCCTCATCAAAATCAATCTGAAAAATAGAGTGACTTATGATATATTTGCTGCTCTGATACTCTTTTAATTGTGGTACTTCTCCATTATTCATACTAATTAATTTCGTCATTCCATCTGCCTGCGCCATATTGTAAGAAGAAAGTGCCGTATATAATATCAGTGAAATAACCAAAAAAACAGATACTACTGATAAGAATGTAATCCGAATCATTTTCTGACTTAATTTATGCATAAAAGCCCCCCTATCTTATGTACTTTCGTTGCTTTTGGCAGTTCTACTCAAATGTAAAAAATTCACCCTCCTGTATAATAGTCTGCTCTGCGTGAATTTGTTTTAATTTATTTCTTAGATAAGACACATACAATAATACTGCATCCTCATCCTCTTGTTCTTTCCACAATTGTTCCATCAATTCTTTAGAGGAAAATGGAGTTGCCTCCTTTTTCATAAACATAGAAAGTAACGCAGTCTCCTTATTACTAAGTCTTAAACTTCCCTGATCTGATTTTAATTCTCCTGTCTCACAGTTCAGAGAAATGTTTCCACTTGCTATCGTCTTAGTCTTATATTGTGTCGTACGACGTAACATGGCATTTAGCCTTGCAATCAATTCCCCCATGGCAAACGGCTTTCCAAGATAGTCATCTGCTCCAGAGGATAACCCTGCAATGCGGTCATCGGTTTCATTTTTAGCTGTTAAAAGCATAACAGGGGTAAAAATTCCCTTATCACGCATAGCTGTAACAACCTCGATACCACTTTTTTTCGGCATCATAATATCTAAAATAATTGCATCATACTCTTGATTCAATACATGTTCCAATGCCTCTTCGCCATCGTAAACAGCATCTACTTCATACTCTTCCATTTTTAATATTTCCGTAACAGCCATAGAAAGCTGTAATTCATCTTCCGCATATAGAATTTTCATAATAAAATCCTCCGTATCCCTTGTTATACCTTTTCCTGTATCATTTCTCGAATGGTCTGCATAGACAAATCTGTAGATGCCATTTCATCCGCACAACGATGCAATTCCTCTACCAATAGTTCTGCATTTTTTATATCTTTTTTATATTTCATCTGGTGTTCCAGACTAGCCCAACAATCCATTGCAATAGTACGAAGCTGTAACTCCGCCCGAATGGTTTCCAATCCCATTTCATTTACAGGGACCTCTATAATCACATGTAAACTACGGTATCCATTCTCCTTTGGATTCGATATGTAATCTTTGACCTTTACAATGTTCCAACAATCTTCTTCCTTAATTCGGTCATAAATGGTATAAACATCTCCAATAAAATGTGTCACAACACGAACTCCAATACAATCCGATGTATTTAATAGTGCGGTCTTTACATCTGTATTTTCAAATCCTTTTCGAATCAATTTTTCCTGCATACTATCTGCTGTTTTGATACGACTCAGTACATGTTCCGCCATAGAACGACTTTCATTCGTTGCAAAAGAAGAAAGCATCTCTTCTAATCTCTCCAAAATCCATTTTTCCTTTTTTTCCAAAATCGGTGCATATGCACCATAATATAAATAATCTTTTTCTTTCACTAAGAATTCCCCCTATTCGATACGTCTTTTACGAACAGTGAAAACATCTTCAATACTTTTCTACAGTTACCTGTTTTTTCCTTTTTTAATGTTCTCAACTCTATTTTACGTCCTGTCCAAAGGAAAGACAAGTGATATTTCTGTGTCCTCCATTTTACTTTTAACATTCCATTTACAGTTCACAGAAAAGTAAACTGTAACGGTATTTCTTGTCTTCTTAAAAATTTTCTCCACCAGTAAAATAGTTAAAAAAATGGTTGTTGTAATTTTTACAACAACCATTTTTTTATTATTTCCAAATTCCTTTTCTTTTTCTCTCTAAATAATACAAGTCATTTTCCATCGCCATTACCTTTTCCATTGGTACACTCTTGAAAATTGGCATTTTCATTTTATACTTAATCCAAAATACCGAATAAATTCCAAGCACTAAAAATGTAATCCCCGTAAGCAACCAAATACGCATACGTTCCTGTGGATCTGTGGAAATATTTAAAATCATATAAGCCGTTCCGATAATTCCTATCATTGGGATTATAATTCCACCAGGTACTTTGAAGGAACGTGGTGCTTTTGGCAGTCGTTTCCGAAATACAATTAAATCAATGTGTGCCAATATGTAAGAAATCATCCAAAATACGGAACCTGCCAAAATTAAAAACTGTATCGCATCTGAAGAACTATCACTTGCCCAGGCAAAGATAAAAATTGAGGTGCTAACAAATACCTGACCAAACCATGGCACATTATATTTATTGGTTTTCGCAAAAATTTGTGGTAACATATTCATTTTTGCCATTCCCTGACAAATAGTTGCTAAACTATTTACTGTTGAATTTTGCGTACTGATTACTGCCAATGCCCCGACCAACATCATCCAGATTTTTCCTACCGGTCCAAGCAAAGAATAGCCATACAACAAATGTGGTGCTGCGGATTCTGATAACTCACCCCAATCTACATAATTGTGAAAACCAAAAATCATAATAGATTGCATGATAAAGATTACAAACAATCCAATCATCATACCGAGCGGTACATTTCTTTTTGCATTTTTTACGTTTTTAGATATTGGAATCGCATACTCTGCTCCAATAAATAACCAAAAAGCTACCGCCGTCATAGAGACCATTGTTCCAATATTAAAATTAGGCACCATAGGCTGTTCTACTTTTGGGCAAGTTCCAACACCGATCATTCCGATAAATCCCATAACAACCAAAGAACCTACTAACAAAAATGCAACAATATCCTGTATTTTTGCAAACATATCTACACCATATAAGTTTACAATCAATATTGCAACAACCATGACTAATGTATATACCAAGCTTGGAACTTTCAATCCTGTCGTATCCGATACAGAAAAAGAAAAGATAGATGCCTCTACACCACAGGATAGGGTATTACAGACAATGTATCCTCCTACCATAGATAACAATGTAGGAAATGGTCCCAATGCCGCTAGGGTATATTGTGCTAAACCTCCTGTTGTATTTGGCATCAATGCATTTAATTCCGATAAAGATGCAATCGTAGTCATATTTAGTAACATTGCAATCAACATGGCTCCGATAAATAATATTCCTAATGCTCCAGCGCCCTCTCCTAGAGATACTAAACAACTCGTAGCTACGACCAACCCTACTGATACGGAAACGATGCTTCCTAATCCTAATTTTTTTTCATCCATAGCTGACTCCTTTCCGCCCTTCTTTTCAGGCGCTTGTAAAACGTTTTTACCTGACAAACACAAATAATTTTGTTTTACAGGCAATTATATGCAATTCCATAATCCTATAAAGCATCTACGCCTTCCTCGCCAGTACGAACACGAACTACATTATCAATTCCATATACAAAGATTTTTCCATCGCCAATATGTCCTGTATACAATTCCTGCTTTACCAGTTCGATAATTTCATCTACTTTTGCGGTTTCTACAATAAGGTTAATCTGCTGTTTTGGAAGTAACTCCATTACTTCATTTTCTTCTACTGCATACTCATGGCTTCCCATTTCTACACCACAACCTAACACCTGCATTACGGTAATTCCCCGCACTCCAACTTTGCTTAACGCCTTCTTTAAATTTGTTAGTTTCGACATTCCTGTAACAATTTCTATTTTTGATAATTCAGCCATAACGCTTCCTCCGTTCTTTTTTACAAGTCACAAATGGTAACTATTTACTGTACCTGTGCCATCATCTTTTTATACTGCTCCATAGTAACACCTGTATTTGTTTTAAATTCTTTCATCATATGTGCTTCATCATAATAACCACAAATTTGAGCAACCATCTCGTTTCTCTCCGAATATGTATTCAACATACCGAGCAGATTTTGAAAACGAATGCATTGCGCAAACTGTTTTGGAGAAATTCCATGATACTGTTTAAATATTCTGCGAATGTAACAAGGAGAATAGTTTGTCTCCTCGGAAATCTGATTCATGGTAATCGTTCCAACGGTTTCATAGATTCGTTTTCTCACAAATTCCTCTACGTTCTTTTTATCATTATATTCTCTTTCTTTTGCCGCCATTTTTTCATAGGCATTCTGAAAAATAATTGCCCGTTCCTGTAAAGTCCTTGCCTCTGCAATTTGTTCTTCTAAATCTGCCCCAAATAAATTTCCATCAATTAAAATATCCTGATCCACCAACATTTTTCTTGAAATCTCTTTTGGAAGAATACCCTGTCCCGGTTGAAAACGAACACCAAAACAAGTATGTTCTTCTCCCATCTGCCATTGCTTTACATGAAACACGGTACCGCTTATGTACGTTTGCACCTTATGGGAGCCTATATTAAATAACAAGTCCACACTTCCATCCGGCACCGCATCAATTTCCTGCTCCACATCGGAAATAGAAAACTCATAAAAGTGAGAAATCCCCAAATACGGTTTTTCTATCTGCTGATAATTCTCCGATTGTAATAAAATATAAGGTTGAAATGGTTTAATACATTGCATTTTTTCTGACATGGTACTTCCTCCTTGTAAGGAACATTATAACCTTACGGAGGAAGTTTCTGTCTTTAGGCAAGTTCTGGTTTATCCCAAAGAGGAAGTTTCACTCCAATTCCCATTTCAAGGGCATTCTTGTAAATGGTTTCACCCCACGCAATATCCTCCACTGGCATACCACCAACAGAGTAAATAATACGTTCGTCATCATTTTCACGACCTTTGTGAACTCCGGTTATAATGTCCGCAATATCTATAATTTCTTCACGGGTAATTTTTTTATCATGTAGTAAATCCATAAATTTAGCACCGACCACCTGTACTTGGTCATAACTTGGATATGGGTACTCATCTGCCCATGCTTCATACAACTTATAGTTATCTACTACTAATTTTGTATTGTCATCTAAGTAAAACTGTTCATTAAAACGAGCTGCTGATGGCATACACAGCAATGCTCCCTTTTTGATCCATGCATCGTCGATAAATGGAAATTCGATTTCCTTATCTCCTACACTGGTTGTTGTGCTGATAATATCACTGTCACGAACTGCCTCTTCCATCGTGTCACATACTACGATGTTTTCGATTTGAGGGAAGTTTTCTTTGGTAAATTGTACAAAAGAATCAATTGATTTTTGTCCACGTCCCTTGATTTTTACCGTTTTAATATTTGGACATACGCTCATAAATGCATGTAGTGATGTTTTTCCCATTACACCAGGTCCAACAATTGCAACGGTTTCCGAATCCTTTCTTGCCAAATATTTTGCTCCAACCCCTGGAATCGCACCTGTACGATAGGCACTTAAAAGGTTGGCTGACATCATGGCAAGTGGTGCTCCTGTATCCTTATCATTTAACATCATCATTAAAATGGAACGTGGTAATCCTTTCTGTCTGTTCTCAATATTAGAACCATACCATTTCATTCCTGCCATTTGAAAACGACCACCCAAATATGCTGGCATTGCCATAAAACGTCTATCCTCTCCATTTTTTGGCATTCCTGCAAAAGCGGGATTATCTGGAAATGTCACCATACAACCATGTGAATTATGGTTTTCTCCTCCCATTACATAATCGCCTTTTTGCAATGTGACCATCATATCTTCCATGACCTCCACACACTGCTCCATATTTTTTACTCCTGCTGCTATCATATCTGGTTCACTTAAATATAAAAAATCAATTTTTGTTTCCATTGTAAATTCCTCCTTTTGTTGATAATGTACTCTCGGAGTCTCTTTGTGCCTGATTTTGCAAAATGATTTTTTGTCAGATATGCACAAATTTATGAGGCGTACGTGGAGCGTACGTTGATTAAATTTGTGTATAGCTGGCGGAAAAACAGTCGCAAAAGTGGGTGCAAGGGAGATTCCGAGAGTACATGATACCTATAAAAAGACGAATTTACATTACAGTTCTACGCATCTGTGCAAAACACCCCACAGAGCGTTTTTGCTTTATAGAACGGCATTTCCTATAAAGTAAAAAAAGATGCCAATGGCACTTTTGCCATTGACATCCTCGTCTTTTTATAGTATATCACACATATTTTTCCTTGTCCAGTTACCTGGTTTACCAGTCTTAAACATAACAGTATTGCCGTTACATTTCACAGGCAATGAGGTATTTTAACCTCTCTGATACCAGTATATTTCCTTTTTCATTTTTTGTATTGTAAAAAACGATACTCTTAACGACATGGTTTAAATCGATCATAACGAAGTGGCGTAATATCTACAACCGTATCCTCTCCCGCTACCATTTGAGATAGCATAAGTCCAACTGCTGGTGCTGTTCCAAATCCATGTCCTGTGAAACCACATGCTAAAATCAAACCTTCTGCTTCGTCTACCTTACTAATAAATGGTACGCCATCAAATGCATTATCCAGCCAACCGCACCAACTTCTTACGATTTTAGCATCCTTTAATGCAGGCACATATCCCATAATCGCACGACAACTTGCCGAAAGTGTCATTGCATTGGTAATCAACTTAGAAGGGTCTGTCATATCCGTTACTTCCTCATACCCGCAATCGGAACCAAATACAAAGGAACCATGCTTTGCCTGATGTCCATAGAAATCTGCCCCTGCTGTTCCAAGCATAATGTCAAACATATATGGCTGCATTTCCGTTACCAGACATTCATCAATCAATCGGGTCATTGGTACATCTACTCCAACGGTTCTTGCAATATAACGACTCTCATATCCTGCTGCCAGAATAATGGTTTCCCCTTCAAAAACCGTTCCATCCTTTAAGATTACTTTTCTTACTTTTCCTTTTACCTTACGAAGTTCTGTAACCTCTGCATCCGTATAAAAACGAACTCCCATTTCTAAGGCTCTTTTGTAATATCCAAGGGTCGTTGTCAATGGGTTGGCATGTCCATCGGTTGGACACCAACTTGCTCCAATAATATCATCTGAAAGATATGGGCAAATTTCCTTTACTTCCTTTGCATCCACCATTCTTACATCCAATCCTACGGATTGTGCATTCTTTGCTAATGTCTGTAACTTTTCCAAATGTGCCTCCGTCTTACCAAGACGAAGATTTCCCTTCTGTGTATATTCCACATCTACACCTAATTCTTCCGAAAGGGTTGGCCATAAGTGTTTGATTCCATACATAGCATAGGGAAGTTCTCTCACATCTCTACCAGACTGACGAACACCGCCACCATTTCTACTGGAACCACCATGTCCAATACTCTTTGTACCTTCCAAAACAATAACATTTGTATTTCCTGCCTTGGCTAAATAATATGCTGCTGCACATCCGACTACACCGCCACCAATAATTACTACATCTGCTGTATTACTCATGAGCCACACCTCCATCCTCTGCCAATATTTCCATTTCAATCGGTCTCATTGGGGCTCTGGAGCTTGCTGGTTCTACCTCAGAAGGTGCTACTCCAAGTTCTCTTGCCACAATTCCTTTTACCAATTTTCCACAAGTCTGTCCCTGACACAATCCCATGCCGGAACGTAAATATCTTCTCAATTCTTCTATTGTAAAAATGCCCTCATGTACGGCTTTTCTTATTTCACCTTTTGTCACTTCCTCACATCGACAGACGAGCATTCCATCATCCTCTGCCTCTACATAAGGACCAATTTCTTTTAATTTTTCCTGAATATCCATCATAAAGCAGAACCTCCTATTTTGCACTCTGTTGACCGTTCTCGCCTCTGTAAAAACGTGCCTTCATAATCCTATCATTTGGTACCTTAATGGTAAGTAGATTGGTATGATCAAACACTGGTGCAGTCCGAACTTTTGTCACCTCTGCCTCACATACCTCTTTTCCATCTCGTCCCAAAGCAATTCCCTTTTCACCAACCTTTGGCAATGGAAGAAATTCATAAGGCATTGTCACTTCACCAAATCCAGGCTCTACATTTTCCTGAACCAAAAAGATTGCCTGACCGGAGCAGGATGCCACACACATTCCACAACCAATACATTTATGTTCTTTGCTTACGACTGGAAGAGATGTAATATTTTTTCCAATACAGATACAGCCCTTTGGACAGGCATCCTGACAAGGATTACAAGGAATATTCTGCGTACACTCAATGACAGGATGAATACCTTCCTGCTTGGTAACGCCCGGATATCTTTCAATTTCCGTATCTGCAACATATCCATTTTCCAAAAGGCTCATGGATACGGCAATCCCTTCCTCTGTTTTTTCTACTAACTTTCCACGATTCTTTGGTGCAAACATTCCCTGACGAAGTGTATCAAGCTGTGCCTCCAACTCCTTAATTCTTGCTTGTTTTTCCTCCTCGGTAATATATCCTAAATAACAGGAAATTGTTGCGCCACTCATACGACCTTCAATCATGGCAGAACTTGCTTCCTCAATTCCAGAAACATCTCCTGCTGCAAAAATACCAGAAACACTGGTTGCTCCATCTTCTTGACAGACAGGCACGTAACCACCCTTTGTATCCGACATTTCACATCCTGCCTGCTTCAACAACTGTGACATAGGGGATAATCCAACTGCCAGACAAATCGTATCCACATCAAAATGCTTTTCTGTTCCAGGAATCACTTTCCAATCCGGTCCTACCTGCCCAATAACAACACCGGTTACACAATCCTCGCCTTCTGCCTCTACAATCGTATGGGATAAATAAAATGGTACACCGCATCTTGCTACCTTTGCCGCATGAACCCCATAACCACCTACTCTTGGCGCTGCGTCTGCAAGTGCAACCACTTCACAACCGGCTTGCAAAAGCTGAAAACTAACAACCAATCCAACATTTCCAGAACCAAGCATCAATACTCGCTTTCCCGGTTTTATGTGATGTAAATTCATCATGGTCTGTGCAGCACCAGCACCAATTACTCCCGGAAGTGTCCAACCTTTAAAGTTTACCATATTTTCAGAAGCACCTGTTGCTACTAATACCGCATCTCCCTTATAGTGTTTGATTTCATTTCCAATTTTTACTGTAATCTCTTTTTCTGGATACAGCCCAACAACTGTAGCATTCAATACCACTTCTACACCATATTCTCTCGCTTCTGCCAAAAGTTCCTCACCAATCTTAAAACCTCTTACTTTTGCCTTATGCTCTTTTGAACCAAAAAATTTGTGAATCTGCTTAAATAACTGTCCACCCGGTTTTTCATTTTCATCAAATACAATTGGTTTAATTCCCTTTTTTGCAGCCTCAATTGCAGCCGACAAACCGGCAGGTCCTGCTCCAATTACTATCATGTCATAACGTTCGATCTTCATTTACATCGCCTCCTTATCCGGTTCTGCGGATACTCCATACTGTGTTTGTACCTTCATTCCCTCTTCCAAAGGAGTAATGCAGGTTCGTACATTTGGCATATCATTTACGATCATAACACAGTCTGTACAACGTCCAATAGCACAAAACACACCTCTTGGCTCATGCGTTTTAGCCGTATATCTATGTGCCATAACACCATTTGCCTTTAATGCAGTCGCAATCGGCTCTCCTTCATATCCTTCTAACTGTTTCCCATTATATGTAAATGTTACTTTCCTACGTTCCGGTGTCTCACCAAGAATAGGATGGTTTTCAATTCGTTCCATAGGATCAACCTCACTTTCTTGCTTTTCCCTGTCAAGCGGATATTCACAATCCACTTTGCTACTTGCTCCTATAAAAGCGGCACTGCGTTTTCTTGCCCTTTTATAAAGTAAAAAAAGGCATCTGCAACTTACTTTGCAGACGCCCTTGTCTTTGTTCTTATTGTCTAAACTTTATCATAAAGCGGTAAACTATGTATTGTAAAAAACGATACTTAGTCAAACGGATTCGTAATTCGCTCCGTTACTTGCTCATAACACGATTTGCTGCTAGTGCAGCAGATCAGAAGGGGCTTGTACCATTTCTTAATTGTGTTAAAAAAATTATAACGTATAGTTTTCCATTTCTCTTCCATACTAATACAGCAATAGAACATAATAGAAAGGAGAATATAATATGGACAAACAAACTGCACATTGCGATACTACCCCTGAAACTTTAGCAATCACTTCCGTTCCCATACAAAAAAGGACAAAAGTATATTTCCCGGATACGGCATTGAAAGAAGGTACCATATTTCCGGAACTAAACCTTCCTTTTTTTGTAACAGACCCTCTTTCTTCTACCGCTTCAACTTGTAATTGTGAAAAGTGCGAATGTATGGATGCAAACAAAATGTATGATCATCTGTTTACCGACCAACATTTCGAAAGAGAAGAAGTTATGAAAGCGTTATATGAAATTAGTTTTTTCCTAAATGATATGCTTTTATACCTGGATACGCATCCAGACGATCAAGAAGCCATTGACATTTTCAATGTGTACAATGCAGACCGAAAAAAACTGTTACAGAGAATGGAAGTGGACTTCTATCCATTATCACCAAATTGCATTGTAGATGCCAGAGGAAATGAGGACCATTTTTCCTGGACAGATGGTGCATTGCCATGGGAAGGAGCGTGTTTATAAATGTGGGTTTATGAAAAACGATTACAATATCCAGTAAAAATCACAAAAACCTGTCCGAAAACAGCACAGTTAATCATCAGTCAGTATGGCGGACCAGACGGAGAACTAAGTGCTTCCATGCGCTACCTCTCCCAACGCTTTACCATGCCTTGTAAAAAAGTCGGCGGACTTTTAACAGACATTGGTACAGAAGAATTAGCACATTTAGAAATTATTTGTTCTATGGTATACCAATTGACAAAAAATCTGACCGTAGAAGAAGCCAAAACAGCCGGATTTGATGCTTATTATATCGACCATGCAAAAGGAATCTGGCCACAGGCAGCCAGCAGCCTTCCCTTTACTTCTATAGAATTTCAATCAAAAGGTGATGTTTTTGCAGACTTACATGAAGATCTTGCTGCGGAACAAAAAGCACGAGCGACTTATGACAATCTGCTTCGAATGATAAAAGACCCAGAAGTCAGAGAGCCTTTGAAATTCCTAAGAGCTAGAGAAATTGTTCACTTTCAGCGTTTTGGAGAGGCAATCGAAATGACGAAAAAAGAATTAGATTCAAAAAACTTTTACTACTTTAATCCTGAATTTGATTGTAACAATTTTACCGAACAGAAATAATTGCGCTAATTACATGTGACTGCTAGTAGGCTAAGTACAATTTTGTACAAAATAAAGTGGTTAAGTCCACATCAGCTTCCTAAAAACAGTAAAAGCACAAAGTGGTTACATCCACTTTGTGCTTTTATTTATTTGCCTACCTGTATTATTTCACACTCTCTTCTAAATACTCTACCGCATGATTTAACTCTTTTTTACTAGATTGTACTAATGTTGATAATACTTTTTGTTCCTTAGCTGTGTATTTATAATCACAATTTTCCCCACAAAAACTTTCGCTTTTTTTCACAAGTGTTTCAGCAAGAAATGCCTCGCCAAAAATTCCATACTTACTTATTTCTGCTTTTTTTTCATTTACAGACATCTCATCATTCTCTACGATATTTTCTAATTGCTCTGGCATTTCAGATAATTCCTTGTTCCATAACTTATAAAACTGTTCTGCCGTTTCAAAATCAGTCCCTGTCAATTCTTGAAAGTCACAATCTGTTATCTCCAAAATTGCCAAAGCTGAAATATAGGAGTTTAAACTGGAATACTCTTTACTTTCACCCTTTTCCTGCAAAAGCGGCACTGCTTCAAACCCCAAATTTACTATATTTTTATAATATTCATTATCAATATAGGCATATGGACTTGAACTCATTAATGTCTTTGTATCATAAGACTTCGCCATTGATTCAAAGTTTTCATCAATTACTGCGGCATAGGATTTTTGAGGTTCTAGTGGTTTTATATGTAATTTTTGAAATCCCAAAGCAGCTCCTGTGGCAATAGCACCTATACATATAACTGTTGCAAATGTAATCTTTGTTTTTTTCTTCATGTTCCACTCCTCCTTATTTATAACAATATAATTTTAAACTACCATATCCACTGGTTGACTTATAAGGATTACTCAGCTTGCTAGTCGTATACAATGAACAAGCACCCCATTTTGAAATTGTTTTTGCACCTGCTATTGAATTTCCATCCAATGTTCTTGTTCTTGCAAAATGAACTACCTTACCATTATTTACATACACTAATATAACCTGATTTCCTTTTACCTCTAACATATCTGTTGTACAAGTATACCCCTTTGCTTTTATCCAAGACTTAAATACAGTTAAAGTTGGTCCATATCCCCATGATGCAGGCCAAGTCCAAGACTGTACCGTATTCTTTCCTAATGCATAGGCTAAACAATTATAATCAGAAAATCCACGTTTATAATAAGTAGCACATGATGACATGCCTGATAAACACGAAGAACATAACTTTATTCCATTTTGTCTCTTATGTTTTCCTGAACAATTATCTCTTTGACTACTGCTATACGTTGAGTCATCACAGTTAGAACATCCACTACTATATACATACCAGTTTTTATAACAATCTACTGCCTTAACTGTTGTAGCTGTATTAAAAATGATTGTAGCAATTATCAGCATGAATAAAATTTTATACCTTTTTCTCATATTTTCCCCTCTTTCTTTTGATGATACAATTTTATTATACAATATATACATTGATACGTCAACAAAGAAATATGTTTATATTATAATCATGTTGCTTTATCCTATATAAAGAAGGTAATCTATGAATTTGTAATATTTTAATACCATGTTTATTTTTTTATTTTAGCAACCACCTAACGCACTCTTATCATTCCTCCTCCACTTTAGCAAACCCCATAGCCTCCAGATACACCTCCTGAAAGCCTTCCATTTCTGCCAAAGAAATATGCTGCACCTTACGAGCAAGGGTATTTAATGCTCTCCACTTTTCTTCTGAATAAAATAATGCAACCCCAGCCCCCAATAACGCAGCATTGCCAATAGGAACAATTTTTTTCTTTTCCATATCAGGCAATAATCCTATCCGTTGTGCTGCATCTACTTGTAAATGTGTCCCAAATGCACCTGCCAATACAATCCCACGCAAATCACAAACATTCATCTTACAAGCCTGAAGTAACATTGTAATTCCCGCAGAAATTGCCCCTTTTGCCAACTGTAACTTACGAATATCCTGCTGTGTAAGGAGTACCGTATCAGAAATAGCAAAAACAGTTTCTCTTCCCCTTATTTCTAAACAATCCACAAGAATCTTTGGACATCCTTTTTTTATAGCTTCGTTTCTATTTAATAAATATCCTGTTTCATCTATTATTCCAAAATTCACCAGTTCTGCCACAACAGAAATTAAACCAGAGCCACAGATTCCCCTTGGTGCCACCTCTCCAATCACATCAAGTTCTATTTTCTCTTTTACCTGCATCCCACGGATAGCACCCACTTCTCCTCGCATACCACAAGAAATGGTAGCTCCTTCAAATGCTGGACCTGCTGCCGTAGAAGCGGCATATAACCTGCCCTCCTTTTGTAATACCAACTCTCCATTGGTTCCAATATCAATCATCAACACACGATCCCATTTTGAAATATCCTTGCTGTTTTTCAGTGTTTTTATGACAACTGGTGCTTTATCATCCACCTTTGTCATGTCTTCTTTTTCTTCTCTGCACTGCTTTAAATAAGCCAATACTCCAACCGTATCCGCTCCAACAAAACCTTCAATATTAGGAAACAATCGCACACTGGCATTGATAAGTCCAAACAACGTTCCAGAAAGACTTACACTATCCTTATACTTTGTTTTATAAGGTGCCCTCGTAAGACTTTCTGGACTCACCTCTGCTAAAAAATGCATCATGGCAGCATTTCCAACCACGGAAACCGTAGATACCTTCTCTTTTATGCTTTGTAATAACACATTTTCAACCATCTGCTCAGAAAAATGTGTGCCTCCACCCATATTTTCATTCTCATTTTCTATCTCACGACTTTCCTCACAAGGATACTGTTCTAAATATGTTTGCAGCAATTCTTCCATTAACGTTGCAATGGTATTTCTAAGCAGCGAACAACTCTCTTTGAAATTTTCCTTATCTTTCAATGCATAGGTCATGCGTGCCACCACATCTGCACCATATATTTTCAAAGGATTTTCAGCTATTTTACGACCAACACAACGTTTGTTTTCTAACTCCCACAAAAGAAATTCCATATTTGTCGTCCCAATATCTACTGCAATGCCAAATGTGCTTGCACATTTTTCTACACAATCTGCTTTACTCTCCCTGCTGCCACCATGCATGGTTTCCTTTTCTCTATTCCCGTCCTTTTCTTCTTCCTGCAAACATTCCTTTATCTTTTTCTCATATTTCTTTAATTCACTTTCATACAACAAATGCGCTTCCTTCACAGAATCCATTTGTAAATTTATATTCGGTACTTCCACCTCGCAACTGCGAAAATGCTTTGGAACAAGCTTACAGGCAAGCCTCCACCCATCCTGTAATTCCTGCTCTGTAAAGAAATGCTTTTCTTCCTCCGTAATCGCATTCACCTCGCCAACCAAAACCTTCACACGACATTTTCCGCAGGTTCCATTTCCACCACAAGGACTTTCCACTAACACTCCTGCCTTTCTTGCAGCATCTAATACGGTTTCCTTTTCTTTATTTATATACGTGATTCCATCCGGTTGAAATAAAAGCATTTCTTCTCCTCCCATCTGCTTAAATAATCTCTCAGAATCTCTAATCCAGTAAATTCAAGGTTTTTAGACAACAATCCCTCTTTGCATATTTTTGCAAAACATTTCTACTCTATAATACACAACTTCCCTGTAGAGTAAAATAGACGAAACGCAAACAAATAACATTTTTTGAACATTTCCCTGTTATCCAATTTAATTATAACTTACAAATCCAAAAGATGTATTTAGAAATTCCATTTTTTCCTCATCGCTATAAATCAAATACACGTTACCATCTCCATAAATTCCATCTGTATCAAAATAATCCAAATAACTGGATGTAAACCAGGATTTTCCCCTATTTTTTAATACATATTTACTATCTTCAATTACATATTGCAGTTGGTTTACAAATGCTTTTCCAAATTTCTTTCCATATAATTTACTATAATTGGCTACCATTCTCGAACATATCGTTCCAGGTTCAACTGTAAAATCAGATTCTACAATACCTGCTTCCTTTGCATCTTTCAATGCAACCCAATGCACCATTATACTACATCTTGGCAAGGATACATCATCTATGCTTTCTTCCAATGCATCCAAATCTATCTCCCCTACCGGAAATACCGTATCTTTAACAAAAACTTTTTGTTTCTTTTGCTCCTCTACTACTGTTTGCTCTGTTGTAACCAGATTAACCTGTTCTTCCCTTACAGCAACTACTCCAAAAAATGCAATTCCAAAAATAAAGCAGACAATCAGAAAAGAGGAAAACATCTTATCCCCTTTTGTATGATCTACTCTCCATACTTTGATCCCTTTTGTAAGCAAGAAACCAATACCAAAGCAAAGGAATGTTCCTATTAAGAAGAAACACATAACGGAAGCATAGGAAGCATCTCCTGCATGCATCCATATTTTTCTAACTTTTGCAAACAAACTAATTACAAGAAGCAAAACACAGCCAACTGCAAATGCCACATAAAACGCCACATTTCCAATCCTCTCTTTTATGGTAACCAATAGAACAATCAGACTATACAAAAACAGCATAGCAAACAGTAAAAAGAAAACTTTCTTTGCAAATATGGCCAAATTTATCCATACACCAGCACACCCTGACAATATACCGCTTTGCAAATAAATTGTAATTACAATATTTTCTAGTGTCACCATAAAAATCCAAAAGAAGATTTCACTCAAATCATATAAAATACGACTACAATATCGTGTCTGAATTGTCCCTGGAAATACGCTAACCTCTTTTTCAATAAGAATATTCCAAGCTCGACTCAAAATTTTTGCCATAGAAATTACGATAAACAAATTTTCCAAAGAGCCATAATCATATAAAAAAGCTCCGCCCTTATGCAATCCCCTTGTCGTAGCCATTACAAAATCTGCTACAAACATAGCAAGAAAAGGTGCTAGCCAAACCCGTTCAAATACAATTTGCCATCTAAGTTTCACTAATTGCACGATATTGTTCCATTTATTTGTTTTCTTTACTTCCATAGACATTCTAACTCACTCTCCTTTCGCTTGCTTGTCAGATATACACAAACATCTTCCGGTTCCACTGCTGAAATTTTCATTCCCGCTTTTTTTGCTTCTTTTGCAAATTCTCCATTTACAGAACCTCTTCCAATAAAATAAGTCCCTAACTCTCCACTATTAACCGTAATAATTTCTTCCCTATTTAGAAATGCTTCTGCCTGTTCTTTTTCCCCATCTGCACGGAACAACATTTCTCTTATCGTATCCATTTCTTCATAGAAAATGACCTTTCCTTCATGAATTAACACCATTTCTGATAAAATAGGTTTTAATTCTGCCAGATTATGACTGGAAATTAAAATAGTTCTAGGATTTTCTATATAATCACGTAATAAAACTTCATATGCAAGTTTTCGCTTTTCAAAATCAATTCCATTAAATGGCTCATCTAATAACGTTACTTTTGCTCTAGTAGCAAGTGTAAAGATAAAATATGTAATTGCTCTATTTCCAAGTGAAAGTTCCTGTATTCGTTTTTTACCACTTACACCAAACAACTCCAACAATTTATTTGCAAAGGCAACATCAAAATGCGGATACATTCCTGCGTATAGCTCCAACACTTTCCTCACGGGAAGATTACCTTTTATTGGTAATTCTGGATTACAAAATGCAAGTTCTTCCTGCATAGCTAGATTAAAATTTACCTTTTCCTCTAAAACGCTTATTTTCCCCGTTGTTGCCGCTATTGCTCCGCTGCAAACCTTGAAAAATGTAGTTTTTCCGCTTCCATTTGCTCCAATCAACCCAATCAATTGTTCCTTGTGCAGTTTTAAAGAAAATTCATTTAAAGCCTTCACCCTTTTTCCCTTTACATACTGCACCGTTACATTTTCTGCTTCCATTGCATATTCATTCATTTTTACGCCTCCTTTTTCTAACTTTCGATCATTCTTTTTCGCTCTTTCGTTTTACCGCTTCCTTTACTCTTTCTACCAGCGCATCCTCTCCAATACCAAGCTTTGTAGCCTCATCTACCAAACGCTCTATAATCTCTCCCAAGATTTCCTCAACCTTTCTTTCTTTTATCTCTTTCATTGCACCAACCTTCACAGTCATTGCCTGCCCTCTCACCTTTTCTAGTACGCCTCGCTCGACCAGCAAACGAATACCTTTTGCTGCCGTTGCAGGGTTAATATTTAATTCTTTTGCAAGCACTACCTGCGAATAACACTTTTCTCCTTCTTTTAACTTTCCCAATAAAATATCATCTTCAATTGCATCTGCAATTTGAATATAAATAGGAGTAACTTGACTAAAATCAATTCGCATAGAAACCTCCTTTCAATGTCTTACTTTCGCTATCTATAAAGCTCTATTATTTCTTTCTGTGCCAAGAACAAAGCGGACAGGTCCACATTAGTTCCCTATCCCCCTCAATTATGAGGAGGTTGTGTTACAGTTTAAAAATATGTATACTGTAACTGGCATTTACCTTTTGCAATTCATTTACATAACTCATGCATGTGTTATGATTTTAACTCTTTCTCATTCATTTTTTCTTTACTACATTACTCAAGTAATGTAGTAAGTATAGCATAGAAAATTTTTAATGTCAACGCAATTCTCAAATTATTACACTTGCTACGATAAGTAGCATCCCTGCAAAACAAAGTTTCTTGCAAAAACAAATTAAAACTATTATTCTAAAAACAGGTTTTAAAACTACTTTTGCTTTGTAGATATTTTAATAAAAGAAGGGAGATTTTAAGTATGAATTTAGGTGAAAAATTAAGAAAGCATAGAAAAAAAGCAGGTTTATCCCAAGAGGAATTAGCAGAAAAATTAAGTGTATCACGTCAAGCAATTACAAAGTGGGAAAGTAATCGAGGACTTCCAAGTATTGAAAGCCTCCAAAATATCTCTAAACTTTTTGATGTAAGTATTGATTATCTTTTAGATGAAAAAGGAACCGTTACAAGTAACACAATTCGAGAAGCTATTGATTTATCCCAATATCAAAAGATTGGAAAATGCCGTAATAAATATGATGCTGTTGCAAAACAAAAATTTCCAAAAGCACTCTGCATTACTCCATTGATACGACATAAAAAATTGAGTAAAATTGAATGGATTATTGATTTTATCGTACAACCTGGAGTACTAAATGTAGCAGATTCACTTAATGATCAATCTGCCTACTATCTTGTGGAAACAGAAATGGAACAACTTCTTGTTCACGTAACAAAAGATTTCATTGAAAGTACTGGATTAGCCAACAAATTTACCAAACGAAAAAAAGTAATCGGCTCAAACATTTTTATAAAAGCCACTTATACTTTGTAAAGGATATTCGCAATTCACGTTACTACATGCTCCTATAAAAGCAGCACTGCTTGCCTTACGAGGTGCAGTGCTTGAACCTCACACCTCGCACAAGAGCACCCGCCGCCTAAATGCAGTAGGTTTCCTTGCTCTTTTATAAAATACGCAAAAAACGCCCCTCTGTGCACACAAACGCATACACAGAGGAGCGTCTTTCTATTATTATTACTTAGGCAAATTTCTTTCCTGTAAGTAACTCATACGCTTCTTCATATTTATCCACTGTCTTTTCTACCACATCATCAGGTAATAAATAATCACTTTCAGGATTCTGCTTTAACCAGTCTCTAACAAACTGCTTATCGAAAGATGGCTGTCCCTGTCCCGGCTTATAACCTTCTAATGGCCAGAAACGAGAACTATCTGGTGTCAACATCTCATCACCAATTACAACATTTCCATTTTCATCTAAACCAAACTCAAATTTTGTATCTGCAATAATGATTCCTTTGCTTAATGCATACTCTGCACATTTCTTATATAAAGCAATTGTGCAATCTTTAATCTTTGTTGCATATTCCTTTCCTTTGCCAGGGAATGCCTTTTCTAATACGTCAATACTCTGTTCAAAAGAAATGTTTTCATCATGATCACCAATCTCAGCCTTTGTACTTGGTGTATAAATTGGCTCAGGCAACTTATCAGACTCTACCAAACCTTCAGGAAGTTTAATACCACAAACGGTACCATTTTCCTTATAGCTTGCCCAACCACTACCTGTAATATATCCACGAACAATACACTCAATAGGGAGCATCTCTAACTTTTTACACATCATGCTGTTTCCATCAAACTTTTCCTGCTGGAAATATTCAGGCATATCCTTCACATCAGTAGAAATCATATGATTTGGAACAATATCCTTTGTAAAATCAAACCAGAACTTAGACATCTGAGTTAAAATAGCACCCTTCTTTGTCACCTTGTTCTTTAAAATAACATCAAATGCGGAAATTCGATCTGTTGCAACGATAATCAAACTATCTCCGTTGTCATATACCTCACGTACTTTTCCTTCTTTAATTGGTTGAAATTCCTTCATTGTTCTCTTAACCTATTCCTTTCCTGGATACTAACACTGTATACTTGCACAGAATTAGCTACCAACGTAATTCCTTATGCCTACGGAAATTTTTATTACGATTCCTACGCCTGTATGCCACAGTATTTTCAGCCATGCTGTATACAAAACAAAAGCACCAATCCAAACAATCAATTTGCCACTTTGTTCCTGTCAAGGATATTCGCAATCCGCTTCTCTACTTGCTCCTATAAAAGTAGCACTGCGTACTTTGCAAGCTACTAATCTTGAAGCCCACTTTGCACAAATGCAGGTTGCACACTTTTTGCATCAACATTTTTTACACGCACAGAAACAATAACAATTTTTATTTCCAACCGCATAATGTTCAATTAAATGTTTACAGAAAAATTATAATACACTCCCCCCTTAGAAATCAACCTTATTTTATATCTAATAACATTTCTCCTCACTATTTCTCCCAAGTATGCCCAATAACGTTTTAGAACAATGCTTTATGTCAAGGATATTCGCAATCCGCTTCTCTACTTGCTCCTATAAAAGTGGTACTGCGTGCTTTACGAGGTAAGTGCTTGAACCCCATATCTCGTGCAAGGAACCCCACATCCTAAAAGCAGTGGGGTTCTTGTCCTTTTATAAAAATATATATTTCTAGTCAGTTTTTACCCTCTATCACCTTATACGTTTTCTCAGCTATACTATTATATTTATATTTGTGCCGATATAAAGATTGTGATAAGATTATAATGTTGGGGGCAAAAAAACTTTGCCCTCATAACTAGCTACGGATTGTTTTGCACTTTTTACTCACACAATCCGATAAACGGTTACAGAAATTTATTCGCACTGTTTTTTGCTGTAACCTTAATTTTAAATCAGTGCAGAAATGGAGAAAAAAATGTTACGGAAAAAAGAAACCGCACCAAAAGGATTAAGTATTATTATTGTTGGGTGCGGAAAAGTAGGCTCAACATTATTAGAACGTTTAAGCAAGGAAGGACATGATATTACAATTATTGATAAAAATACAGATCGTGTACAAGACCTTGCAAACTTATATGATGTTATGGGTTTAATTGGAAATGGTGCCAGTTACAGTTTACAAAAAGAGGCTGGTGTCAATACAGCAGATTTACTCATTGCTGTTACCGATTCCGACGAGTTAAATCTTTTGTGTTGTACCATTGCAAAACACACATCAAACTGTGCTGCAATTGCTCGTGTTCGAACACCAGATTATAGTAATGAACTATTATTTTTACAAAATCAACTGGATTTAGCAATGATCATCAATCCGGAACGAGAATTTGCTCGCGAGGTATCCAGAATCTTAGCAATGCCAAACGCCTTAGAGGTAAACTCTTTTGCACATGGACAAGCAGAACTTGTAAAATTAAAAATTCCATCTAAAAATATGCTAGAAGGCATGAATATTTCCACTTTTGCAAGTCTGATGAATATAAAAACCATTATTTGTGCAATTGAGCGTTCTGGAAATGTATATATTCCAAGTGGAAAATTTGTTATGCATGCGGGCGACGTTATATCTGTTGTATCCTCCAGAAATGGTATAAAAGAATTTTTTGAAACTATCGGATTTAAGACGAAACACGTAAAAAATACATTGATTATAGGTGGTGGAAAAGCCGCTTACTATCTTGCTAAACGTTTAATGCACATGAATGTTTCTGTAAAAATCATTGAACGAGATCGTTCCAGATGTGAAGAACTAAGCGTTCTTCTTCCAAAAGCCATCATCATAAATGGTGATGGTACCGATGAGGAACTTTTACGTGAAGAAGAAATTGATACCATAGAATCTTTTGTTCCATTAACCGGTATTGATGAAGAAAATATTTTGCTCACATTACACGCAAGACAACTTTCTGATGCCAAAATTGTAACGAAAATTAATCGTACTTCTTTCAAAGATGTTATTAGCTCTTTAGATTTGGGAAGTGTAGTTTACCCAAGATATATTACTACAGAAGCCATTATCGCCTATGTACGTGCAAAAACAAACTCACAAAACAGCAATATTGAAACACTTTACCATATGTACGACCATCGTGCGGAAGCGATTGAGTTCGTTGTACAAAAAAATACAAATGTTACAGAAATACCATTAAAAGAATTAAAATTAAAAAATAATTTATTGGTAGCCTGTATTAATCGCAATGGTCAAACAATTATTCCAGACGGTGACGACTGTATCAAAATAGGCGACAGTGTCATTATTGTTACTACACATACTGGATTTAATGATATTGAAGATATCTTATCCTAATAGAAACATTATAATAATTTTCAAGAAAGGAGTCTGTAATACAGATAAAAAATATGAATCGATCAATTATACAATATATTTTAGGATATGTGCTAATGATTGAGGGTGTTTTATTTTTGATTCCTTGTCTTACAGCACTGATTTATTTAGAAACAGAAGGATTTTGCTATCTTGCAGTCGCATTAATTTGTATTTTAATCGGCTGGATCATGCGCAGAAAGAAACCTGCTAACAATGTTTTCTATTTAAAAGAAGGATGCGTAACAACTGCTTTAAGTTGGATTTTTCTAAGTTTTTTTGGTTGCCTCCCATTTGTATTTACAGGAGAAATTCCATTCCTTCCAGATGCATTATTTGAAACAATTTCAGGTTTTACAACTACCGGTGCCAGTATATTATCTGATGTAGAAGCCTTATCTCATTGTTCCATTATATGGAGAAGTTTTACACACTGGATTGGAGGAATGGGCGTATTAGTATTTTTGTTAGCCATTATTCCTATGAGTGGAGGTTCCCATATAAATTTAATGCGTGCGGAAAGCCCCGGACCATCTGTTGGAAAGTTAGTACCAAAAGTAAAATCTACCGCACAGATTTTATACATCATTTACTTTACAATGACCGCAATAGAATTCATATTTCTTTTACTTGGTCGTATGCCAGTTTTTGATGCGATAAACACAAGTTTTGGAACTGCTGGAACAGGTGGATTTGGAATAAAAAACGACAGTATGGCAAGTTACTCACCATATATTAAATGGGTAGTAACCATATTTATGATATTATTTGGCGTAAATTTTAATGCATACTATTTAATCCTCTTTAAACAATTTAAAAAGGCTATAAAAATGGAAGAGGTAAAATGTTACTTTATGATTATTCTCGCTTCAACCCTAGTTATTTTCATAAATATTGTAAAGACCTATACAAACGTCTTTAAAGCATTTACAGATGCAGCATTCCAAGTTGGCTCAATAATTACAACTACAGGATATTCTACAACAGACTTTGATTTATGGCCCGGAACAAGTAAAACAATTCTCGTCATGCTCATGTTTGTTGGTGCATGTGCTGGTAGTACCGGTGGTGGTATAAAAGTCTCCCGTTTTTTAATTATGTTTAAAACTGTAGTAAAGGAATTACGTTCCTACATTCATCCAAAAAGCATTCAAAAGATAAAAATGGATGATAAACCGGTACCTCATGAAGTAGTACGCTCTGTAAACGTCTATGGCATTACATTTATAACAATATTTGCAGCTTCGATATTTTTACTATCTTTAGATGGAAAAGATCTTATAACCAATTTTACAGCGGTCGCAACTACTTTAAATAACATAGGTCCAGGATTAAATCTAGTAGGACCAACCCGAAACTTTGATTTATTTTCACCTTTTGCAAAATTTGTTTTAATGTTTGATATGTTAGCTGGACGATTGGAATTATTTCCACTATTAATACTATTTCATCCAACCATTTGGAAAGAACATAAGTAACATTGGATATTACACATAATTACTCCAACAAAAATAAATGACGTCCCTAGAGACCACATAAAAATTAGACATACGTGCCACGATATACGTTACATATCAATACAATTTCCTTTACTTATCCACAATATTTTTAAAACTTAAACCATTTATTCACATTTTTCTTATTTACATAAACATTTTGTTACATATTAACATATATATTTGACAAACAAGGACAACATCCCTGTTTGTCAAATATATAGTTTTTTCACTCGTCTTCTTTCAGTTTCCACCACACAATTATTTCAGCTATCATCCATTTCAGCTATTATAGTATTCTCTCTCTAATTAAATTATTTTTTACGAGACAAAGAACAAAATAGAGCAAGTCCTTCCTTTCATAAGGAACTTGCTCCACTTTGCGTTTCAAATGCTGGTTGTATGCTTTTTACAATTATCTTTCTTACACATCTATGCACATCTCGCTAAATATTTTACTCTATAACTTTCCTATAAAGTAAAAAACTCAATTCTTTTGTTTGAAGAATTGAGTCTCTAAAATTTTTAATGCCCAGAGCCGGAATCGAACCAGCGACACGGGGATTTTCAGTCCCCTGCTCTACCGACTGAGCTATCTGGGCATAAATTGCGGGGGCCGGATTTGAACCAACGACCTCCGGGTTATGAGCCCGGCGAGCTTCCAGACTGCTCCACCCCGCGATAATATTTAATTCGCAGTTTTACTGCTAAATGGGTGGTGGTGGATTCGAACCACCGAAGCATTAAGCAGCAGATTTACAGTCTGTCCCCTTTGGCCACTCGGGAATTCGCCCATTTGAAAATAAAATTCTCTCAACAAGATTTAATTATACCAGATACCCTTGTCCTTGTCTAGTAAATTTTTAATTTTCCTCTGGTTTTCTTACTTGTTTTATACTTCGCTCTACCTGTTTTCTCGGCAACATCACCTGATGTCCGCATCCTAAGCACTTTAAACGGAAGTCAATCCCTACACGCAACACTTCCCATTCAAAGTTTCCACAAGGATGCTGCTTTTTTAAACGTACAATATCTCCAACCTGAATATCCATATTTTTTCTCCTTTATCAAAATAAATCTATCCATCTAAATAATAGGAATAGTAACACTATACCACTTCCCGCTATATTCTGACAAGAAAAACCTATTGACAGCCTTCCTTTTATGTTGTATTATCATATACAAGATAACGTAGTTTTTAAAACTACATATCACTTTAATTGAAATCATATTGTATATCATACAGAAAAATAACTGCATAGCAAAGCTATCAGTTGCATCAAGGAGGGATTTTTATGAGCAAGCAAACAAAACAACAATTACTACATCCAAAAGACCCAGGTAGTGCTATTACCCATTTTATCGGCATGGTACTGATTGCGCTTGGTATGCTGCCATTGCTGTGGCATACTTTTATTCACAGCAGTCATATAGAAATCAGTGTTTTTTCTATGTTTATCTTTTGTGTCAGCATGTTTTTATTATATGCAGCCAGCACCTCTTACCATACCTTCAATCTTACCAAAGCCATCAATAAACGATTGAAAAAATGTGACCATATGATGATTTTTGTAATGATTGCCGGAAGTTATACCCCTGTTTGTCTGGTTGTTCTTGGAAATCATTTGGGTTATACTATGTGTCTCATCGTTTGGAGTATCGCAATTTTAGGAATCATTTTAAAAGCATGTTGGGTTACCTGCCCTAAATGGTTCTCTTCCGTCATATATATTGCTATGGGATGGACCTGCGTATTTGCCTTAGCACAGATTGCCGCAAAACTTTCCACTCCAGCCTTTATTTGGCTGTTTGCCGGTGGTATTTGTTATACCATAGGCGGTATTATTTATGCATTGCCTATGAAAAACTTTAACCGCAAACATAAAAATTTCGGAACACATGAAATTTTCCATGTATTTGTTTTGTTGGGAAGTCTTTGCCACTATATTATGATGTATGCCTTTGTTGCACATATCTAATTTTCAAGCAAAATAAAACGTAGTTTTTACAGGTAACACAATTTTTATAAACTAACGGATGAGGGTGTTAGTCACATAAGTGAAAAACCAGGACGTTACACATTTCATGTATCGCCCTGGTTTTTCTATTTTCAGAAACATATTTCTTCTCAATTAAAAGAATACAGCTACTTTTTCTAATTCTTTTCTCTTTGGCATCTCTGCATCTTCTTGTCGATAGCCTACTGCAATTACAGCAACTACTTCCTGATCTTCTGGAATGGATAATTGTGTACGAAGTGCTTTTTCGTCACGTATTCCCATCACTAACGTATCTAATCCAAGTTCTGCTGCCTTTAATAATAAATTCTGATTGGCAAGTCCTAAATCATAAGCTCCCCATTCATTTCCAAGTTCATTATCTGGATTTCCTTCGCGATCAAATCCAGCTCTGTTCTTTACAAAAGTTGTTACGATTAATGCTGGTGCATCTTTACAACTATTTTGATTAAATTCTGGAAGTGTTGCCTTTTTCACTTCTTCTACCTTCTCAGGAGTCTGTACAACATAATAGCGACCAGTCTGTGAATTTTTCCATGATGGTGCTAATTGTGCAGCTTTTACCAATTCTTCTAACACACTCTTTTCGATACTCTCTCCCTGCTTATACGCACGAATACTTCTTCTTGTCTCCATTGCTTTCATCAATTCCATTTTTTACTCCTCCTTTATTTGTTTACTTTTTTTCTAATAATAGTTTTCTGGATACAAAGTTCCAGACTAATACAACTAATGTTGCAATTACCTTTGGTATCATATATGCAAATCGCGAAATAATAGCCGGCCAATCTTTAAAGTAGCTATCAATTCCATCCAATGCCCGAATAATGATTACATTGATTATCAAACCGATAATGCTTAATACAAGGAAAATAATAAACTCCTTCGTACGGCTCATATCGTCTCGGCGTTCAAATACATATTTCATACTTCCTATGTAGTTTACCACAACCGATACTGAGAACGAAATAATGGTTGCAATCGTCTTCCATGTCTTTAGCCCTACAGCTCCTGCAAGAACTGCACTAGCACCATACACTTCAACAAGAATTGCAAATATCGCCCAATCAACAATAGTGGCAACAATTCCCACTACTCCAAATTTCACAATCTGCTCTATTAATTTTTTCATTTTTACCTCCGCTGTAAATGTAACAAATGTAACTATATTTTTTCCATACAAAACTCGCAGTTTTTTCCCTGTGCCGGACAACTTCCACACCGTTTTCCCAAAATGTTAATTTGATTTTTTAATAGTAAGTATATTCCAAGAACGCTTTTTTCCGGGTATAACAAACCATCTGGTCGAACGGATACACCAATCTTTTCTCCATCCACCATATGATATAAGGTTTTCATATGCGACAATGCAATCCCATAAAATCCTGGTGATATACATGATGAAACAAATTGCCCTGTTTTTTGGAAAAGATATTCTTTTACCCACTCTCTTGCCGCATCTAAATATGCATTTTGCCAGATGTGTGTATATAATTGATCTACGGTATCCTGCTCGTCACTTACCAATGTATCTTCGCTTATTAAAAATGCATATATTCCGACTATCTGCTCCTTATATAAATGCAAAGGTAATTCGTAATAAATCATTTCATCTGCAAGCGTCATATATTGCTTTTCAAAGGAATAGGGTTCTAGCTTTCGTAAAAGTGCATTGATTTCTATTTTTGATTCCAATGCCTGCTGCAACTGCAATACCTCTTTTTTCTGATATTCAGAAGGTGGGTTCTTTACAGAAAAGCCACTCATATTCCAAAACAATGTTTTAGCTCTCTCTTTTAATATTGACACAGGAATTTGTAGTTCATAACTTTCCTGTTTATTCCTGCACATGCTCTAATCCCTGATTTAATATCGTATGGATATGTCCATCTGCCAGCGAATAAAATACGGTTTTACCTTCTCTACGATATTTCACTAATTTTGCCTGTTTCAACACACGAAGTTGGTGGGAAATGGCAGATTGACTCATTCCTACTACTGCTGCTATATCATATACACATAGTTCTGTATGTGCAAGCGCATACAAAATTCGTATTCTTGTCATATCGCTAAACACTTTAAACAGGTCAGCCAAATCATAAACAATCTCTTCTGGAGGCATTTGCTCTTCTATCGCTCTGCTGGTTTCTTCTGTCATAAACATATATTTTGGGTTCTCCATCTGCTCCTCCTTTTATTCTCTGTATTTTAGGCATCCTGTAAAGCAGATTCCTATCATCTACCTCACTACCTGCTCCTAAGTTAAAACTGTCTGATTTCATAGTCCACTTTTCTTAAATGTAAGAAAATAAACACTATCTTTTAGTAGTTTATGGTTTCTGGAATGATTTGTCAAGTTACCGTATATTTTCCAATGCCAGTACCGCCCACTCCTGTCCTTTATAACTATTGTATCCCTTTGTCTTTGCATAACCAAGAATACGTGTCAACTGTGCCTGTTCATTCATCTCTATGGCATAGCCATAGTTTTCTTTTACCTCACCAGCTAAAATGGTTTGTGCTCCCTGACATTCTAACAGCATATTTTTACGGAAGATAAGTCCTCGATCTCTGGCTCCGATTACCATTCCATCCTTGTTAATCAAATATACTTCTCCCTTTTTCCCGATCTTGGTTTCATCAATCATAGCAAGAATATTTTCCCAGTTAAACCTTGTTGTTATCACGCCCAAAAAGGTTCCATCCTCATCTACAATTCTATTTGTATAGGAAACTACATAATCATCAATTACTTTTGAATAATGCAAATCGGATACTACTACATTTTCCTGCTCTTTCGCTGCCAAGAACCAGTCTTTTTGACTTACATCACGACCTATATATTCCTCTCTCTCAGCCGCTGCTACAATCGTTCCATTCCGATCTACCATAAATATATCGTGATAAACAGCATAAATTTTATGCAAGCTTTTTAGCAGATGCATGACATCCTCTTTTCGATGGGGTGTGTCTTCTTTTGCATAACGTATAATGGCTTCGAATGTACACCATACTTGCACATTACAATACCGTTCTGCCAAATTTCGATCAATTTTATCAATTAAATCGTAGGCAACATCCGCAGTACGAACACCAAGCATACTATTAATCTCTGTATTTAATGCTTCCACATTTTGCATATTTTTCTGATTTGTTGTGCGATTCGCCTCTGAGAAATTTTTAATTTCCTGCGTGATAATCTGAAATCCGCCTGCCATTCCACCCATACGTCCGAGTTCTCTGGCTGCCGTATTCGCAAGCATACGACTCTGCGTTGCTATATTATCAATTTCATGCATACTGGTCTGGGTCTTGTTATACCCTTCCAGCATATCCTGAATTAAATCTGTAATATCCTTTTTTTCTCCTTTTTGAAACATTTTCATTTCTCCTTTCATGGCGTTTCCAGGTAAGCTTGTTCCTATCCTCTACGCTACCACTCATGTTATCTGAAAACGCTTCCGCTCCATAAAAATGCAAAGAGCGGAAGATACTAACTATTTTAAACTCATAATCTATGATACACCAACCAAAAAGGGAATACTACATTTTTTTCTAATCTTTCTTATTTTATACGGAGAAATACTTTGTACTAATCTCTAATTGTTCCGCAATGTTTTGAAGCCCGGTAGAGCTATTCTTAAGCTTTGTAAACTCTCCTGTCACTGCATTTGTATTACTGCTTACTTCCTGTGTTGTCTTTGCATTTTGTTCCGCAATTTCTGCCAAGTTTTGTACTGTAGTAATCAATTCCTGTCTTGCGGTATCTAAGTAGTCCACACTTTCTTCAATGCTATGCATACTTTCAAAGGAAAGCGTAATTTGTCCCATCACATCTTCTGTATTTTCACGCGTTTCCTGCATATTTTCTGTCTGTGCCAATACCGTCGCGGTTACCCGATTCATAATTTCTACCGCCTTATTGGAATCTACCATCAATTTTTCAATAATTGCACTGATTTTTTCACTGGATTCAGTAGATTGTGCAGCAAGTTTTTGTATTTCCTCTGCAACAACGGCAAACCCCTTTCCATATTCCCCAGCTCTGGCCGCTTCAATACTGGCATTTAAACTTAGCAAATTGGTCTCGTCCGCAATAGAGGAAATAATATCTACCGCTTCTCGAATACGACTTGCAGATTCGTTTGTCTGTTGTGTCTGCATTGCAATATCATTGATAAGATTTTGTACCTGCCCGTTGCTATCCATCAATTTATCAATCGTAATGAGTGCTCTTTTTTCTGCATCCTGCATATTATCTGCCTGCTGTCGCATCTGCTGTACTTTGCTACTGGTCTGTTGGATTTTTTCTCCCATATCCGATACATGATCCGATGCTTGGCTTGCTATCACTGCCTGATTGTCTGCACTTCCTGCAATCTGACCTACGACCTGTTCCACTTCATGGACAGATTGTACGGTCGTAGTTGCTACCCCCTCTAATACAGAAGAGGACTGTAATACCTGTTGTGCATTTGTCTTAATTGTTTCGATACTATCCTTCAATTTTTCCTTCAATGTATTCATGGAGATAGACAAATCTCCAATTTCATCTTTACGCTTCATTAAGGCAGGGTCAATTTCTACACACAAATCTCCATCCGAAACTTGCTCTACAACCCGTATACTCTTTTTCAAAGCTTTGGAAATAGACATGGAAATTACCATTGCAACAACCATTCCTAGTGCGATACAAATAAACACAAGAATAACTACAGTACTGATAATCAACATAATTGATTTCATCTTTGCGTTCTTTTCCACGCCAGCAAAAATCATTCCGATAGGTGTTTTACTTCCATCTTGGTATACTGGAATATAATAGCCAAAATACATGGTATCGTTAATTTTAACATGGGAACTAAAATAATTTTCACCTTTTTCTAATACCTTCTTTTTTATAGTAGCGCCAGCAGGAGAGCCTAAGATTCTATTTCCCTTTTTATCAACGGCTGTCGTAACCACTCTTTTGTCTCCATAGAAAAATGTAATTTCTGTATCCGCATCTTTTTTAAATGCATCTAACAGACCCGATGATTGTGAAATATTATATCCGCCTTTCCAAATATCCCCGTTCTTTGCTTCAAAATAATCTCCCGTATTTTGATCATAGGCTGCATACATTGCTTCAGCAGAAGATTTTAACGTATTCTGCACCTCATTAATCATAGCGTCCTTTACTAACGTTTGCGCAATCACACTTACTACAATTCCCAGAAAAACCAACGGAATAATAGTAATTCCCATAATCTTATACTGTATCGAAAAGCTGTGTTTTTTTCTTTTATTTTCCCCTTTGTTTTGTTTTCTTTGCATAAGCTACTCCCCCTATTTTATAACTTCTACATTTTTATAATACCAGTCAATACCACCCGTAATAGTAGCATCGTCCAATGTTTCTCCTTTTTTCCCAATCTTTTTTCCTGTATTGGTTTCTAAAACCCCATCAAACACATTACATTCACCTGATATGATTTTTTCCTTTGCCGCATCCACTTTTTCCTGTGTTCCCTCTGCACAAAAATCCGCCAGATTCGTAATCTGCACCAGACCTTCACTCATGCCTCCGTAATAATTGGAACCATCCCATGTTCCATCAATCAAACTTTGTACGATTGCCGTATAATAAGCACTCCAATTCCAAACGACACTGGTAAGGCATGCATTTGGTGCTTCTTTTCTCATATCAGAATTGTATCCTATTCCATAAACCCCATTGTCCTGTGCAACCGTTTGTGGATAAGCGGTATCACAGTGTTGTGTCAAAACATCACAACCTAACTTAACCAAATCTTTTGAATACTGTTCTTCTTTATCTGGGTCATACCAACTGTTTGTCACTTTTACATAAACTTTTGCATCTGGATTAACAGATTCTACGCCAATTGCAAATGCATCAATTCCCCCTGTAACTTCTGAATTTTGCGTATCCATAGCCGCAACATACCCAATCTTATTGCTAGTAGTTTTCATACCCGCAACAATTCCACTTAAATAACGTGCCTGATAAATTCGTCCAAAATAGTTTACAAAATTTTTCCCATTACTCATATAACCGGTTCCATGCGCAAAATACACATCGGGATATTTTTCTGCCATTTCTGCTGTCGTTTTCATATATCCCCAACTGGTTGTAAAAATAATATTGCATCCTTCTTCAATACATTCTTCGATTGCTTTTTTTGTAGCAGCTTCATCGGAATCTGCAATACTAACTTTCCTTACAATCTGTTCTGCCGATAGTCCCAGATTTTCCTGCATTCCTTGTATTCCCAAATCATGTGTATACGAATAGCCACTTCCATCTGCTGGATCTGATATATGTAATACCCCTACCTTTATATCTTCCTTTGCTATCTTCTTACTGGCTGTCGTGTTCTCCTGTTCTTCGGATACTTTATCATATCCATCATTGGTAGCATAGTCATCTACCTGTTCCGTTCCGCAGCCGATACAAAATATCACTGCTATTAAAAATAACGCTGTCCATTTTTTTGCCGATGCAATCCATCTCACCCTTTTACTCATAATTTTTCCCCCTTATTACATACTCCCTTTTGCTTTTTTTATTAGTCAACTACATATAGTATATCATAAAAAACAGTTGTCTGTTTTTTCAATTCTCTTACTATTGTATTACTATTTATTTAATAACTATTGACTCCTTAGGGAGACCTTACTCCCCTATTGCAGCATTTTAAAAACAGGTGTAAAATGGAAGTAGATCATAAGAACAGTTCTACCAATCGAACTGCTAAAGATACATAGACAAAAAACAAAACTTTACTATAGAAAAGAAATAAGTAAGATAGAAGGAAGGTAATTGTATGATTGCTGGTTTATCTGCAAGCGGAGCACTTCAATCTCTTTATCCGCAATATAATAAGAAAAAAATCTCAAAAATAAAAAAAATCCATAGCGGTACTTCCTCTATGGAACAGGTTTCTTCTTCCAGTGAACAAAGTGATACGGAAACCATCGACGATGCAGTTGCGGCAAACTATCAGGCTACCTTGTCAGAAGAAACGAAAGACCTGGAAATGATTTCCTATGCTGCTAAAAATCCTTATACCAACGCAAAAAAGTCGATTGATGAGAGTCTTTTACTGGGTATGAATGTAGACGAGCGTGCTTAATAATGCCATACCTATAGATGTAACAGTTTAGCCAGATTCATTCATAGAGTGTCAAAATATGCAACATGACTAAAAAGATCTCTTTAGACTGAACTGTTACCTACAAATACATACACCCGGACATAAGACAAATTCCTTTCGCTCCATTTTCCATGCAACTTTCTGCATTTTCTTTCTTTATGCCTCCAATGGCATATACCGGTACTTGAGAAGCTTCACAGATTCCTTTCAAAAAGGAAAGCCCTCTTGGTGCCAGTCCCTTTTTACAATCCGTAGCAAAAATATGACCTGCAAATACATAGGATACCCCAAGTCTTTGCGCCTGCATCAACTGTTCTAGTGAATGCACAGATGTTCCAATCACAGAAAACTGATTTCGCTCAATTTCAGGTATTTGTTCTAATACATGTAATGGTACATGTATTTTTTTTACGTCAAGGGCAAGGGCAGTCTGCCAAAAATTGTGCAGTATGATGCGTTCTTTTCTCTCGTCAGCAATCTCTAACACACGTTTTGCAACTCTTTCATACGCTTTTTCTTCTAAGTCTTTTTCCCGAAGTACAATTGCCTTTGCATTCGTTGTAAGCAACTTATCGATTTGTGAAAGAAACCTTTCACCGTCCACTAACTTTCGATTTGTCACACATATGCATGGAATGTGTTGTTCGTCATACCAAACCATTTCTGCCCTTTCCCTCCTTAAACAAAAGATGTGTTTCTATATAGGCATTTGTGTAACAGTTCAGCCTTGTACTTTATAAATGTCCTCAGCTGAACTGTTACGCATTTATAATTAAACATAAATATAATCATTTAATACTGGTTGCAATCCTTCCGCAGAAATATCCCCATACATCTGGTCAAAACTACGGTTATCTGCAATCTCAAACTGCTCGTCTCCCGCTTCACTTTGCTGCTGCCCCGTATATTTTTCTTCATGATCTCCGATTCCAGTAGAAACGCCAGCCGATACTTTCGTAGCTGCAATTTTTACAATTCCATCACGAAAATGCTTTTGTTCTCTGGAAGACACTGTAATTCCAATAAATGGTAAAAAGATACGATAGGCACATAATATTTGGCAAAGCTCTTTTTCATGCACATCCAACGGATTGATCTTTTCATTATTTACGATTGGACGAAGCCGTGGACAGGATAAAGAAAACTCTGCATGTGGATATTTTCTCTGTAGATAATAGGCATGCAACGCGGTTGCCAACGCATCCTTTCTAAAATCAGCCAGTCCTAACAAAGCTGAAAATCCAACGCCACGCATACCGCCCATCAAGGCACGTTCCTGTGCTTCAAATCGATAAGGAAATACACGCTTATGTCCCATCAAATGCAATGTCTCATATTTTGGTGCATAATAGGTTTCCTGAAACACAGTAATATAGTCTGCACCGCACGCATGAAGATACGCATAATCATCACTATTTACCGGATAAATTTCCAGTCCAATGTTTTTAAAATATTTTTTTGCCATTTTGCAGGCATTTCCAATATATTCCACACTGCTCATAGCCTTACTTTCTCCAGTAAGAATTAAAATTTCTTCAATGCCCGAATCCGCAATTACCTGCATTTCATGCTCGATTTCTTCCTCTGTAAGCTGCTTTCGTACAATATCGTTGTAACAATTAAATCCACAGTAAATACAATAATTTTCACAATAATTAGCAATATAAAGAGGCGTAAAGAAATAGACCGTATTTCCAAAGTGCTTACTTGTCTCTATTTTTGCTCTTTGTGCCATCTGCTCCAGATAAGGAGCTGCTGCAGGCGATAATAATGCCTTAAAATCTTCCACCGAACAAGTTTCATGCATAAGTGCTCTTTTTACATCCGCCTCAGTATAGGATGAATAATCATAAGCGTCCATCTGCGATAATACTTTTTCCATTACATCCGAAGATATCTGCTCCATGCCATCCTGATATTCCATAAAATTACTACGCACGCTTGGATCATTTTCCAAACGGTGCTTTTTTTCTAATGCTTTTTCACTTAATTTGTCCGAATCTACAAAAAACTGATTTTCGCTCATATTCTTTCACTACCTTCTTTGTACACTAATCTCTCAAAAATCCCGTCAATGGATCCGATGCGCTGGCACCTCTCTCCAATACTCTTCCAAGCCCCGCTAAATAGGCTTGTCTACCGGCTTCGATAGCATTTCCAAATGCTTTTGCCATGGTTGGAATGTCTCCAGCAGTAGCAATTGCTGTATTTGCCATGATTGCGGCTGCGCCCATCTCCATAGCTTCACATGCCTGTGATGGTCTTCCGATTCCTGCATCCACAATAATTGGCAAATCAATTTCATCTACCAATATCTGAATAAACTCTTTTGTTGCCAATCCTTTATTGGAACCAATTGGAGATGCCAAAGGCATGACCGCCGCTGCACCTGCATTTACCAAATCTCTGGCTGCATACAAATCCGGGTACATATATGGCAACACAACAAAGCCTTCCTTTGCCAACATCTCTGTTGCTTTTATCGTCTCGCTATTGTCAGGCAGTAAATATTTACTGTCACGCATAATTTCAACTTTTACAAAATCACCACAGCCAAGCTCCCTTGACATTCTGGCGATCCGAACTGCTTCTTTCGCATCTCTTGCACCTGAAGTATTTGGTAAAAGCGTTACGTTCTTTGGAATATAATCTAAAATATTCTCCTCTTTTTTTGTATTGGTACGTCTTACTGCCAGTGTAATAATCTCTGCTTTTGCATATTCCACTGCTGCCTTTATCAAATCCATTGAATATTTTCCCGAACCCAAAATAAATCGAGAATGAAATTCTTTTCCTCCTAAAACAAATGTATCCTGTGTATTCACCGTACATCCTCCTATCTGACTCTGCTGTAATTTTCTTGTGTCTCCTTTTATCAGCCACCTCCAACAAAGCTTACCACTTCCACAACATCTCCGTCAGAAAGTATTACCTCTTTATAGGTCGCTTTGGATACGATTTCCTCATTTCGCTCAACTGCAACTCTGCCTTTTTCAAATCCCTGCTCAAGCAGCATCTCTTCAATATTTTTTCCTGCTGCATCAACCTCTTGACCATTGACACGTACCATACTGTTTTCCTCCTTCCTAACTTTATAGCAGGAAAGCGGATATCTATCATCCGCTTCACTTCCTGCTCATGAATGCGAGCTGTTTATCCCATTTCTAAACCAAAATTGTAACAGTTCCTTTTATATAACATTACGCTTGAACCTTTAATATATATGCCACTCCTGCGGGTACTTTCAGATTAACGCTTCCTTTTTCATCCGAAAATTCTACTTTTGCACCAAAAACATCCTCTAATTCCGCTACTTTGTTATATCCAAATATATCATAAGGAAGTTGCACCTGTTTTGCTTCCTCCTCCATGGATGTCACAATATAATAAAGCTGCTTATCCGTAAAACGAGCAAAAGCAAACACCTTTCCTGTTTCCCACAAAATTTTAAATCCACCATCACAAAAAGCTTCCTGCGACTGTTTCATCTTTGCAAGGGTTTGATAGCATTTATAAGGTGCATCCTTCTCAAAATCTTTTCCCCATGGCATCGGATAACGGAACCCTTCGTTCATATCAATACGACCATCAATACCAGCCTCATCTCCATAATAGATACTTGGCGTTCCCGGTAAAGTAAATAGTATGGTAATTGCTACCTTGGTTGCCTCCCAGGAAATTGCCGGATTATTATGTAATCTGGATGCATCATGACTATCTAGTAAATTAAATTGTACCTGTTGCAGTGCAAATGGCATCTTACCCAAATGTTGCCAAAGCTTTTGCACTTTGGTTTGGCTTCGTCTTTCGCACAACTTCTTCTCGCACTAAAAATAAATCATGCTCTCCTACATATTCTCTAACGGGTCTGGTGCATCCGCAAACATTCGCAACTTAATGGTAACCGCCTCTCCTTTTTTAGGCAAAGAAGGCGTAACAAAAAATCTACTTCCATCTGTATATACACTGTCCAACCAATTTGTTTTCATAGAAAATCCCCTTTCCGTTTATCCCATATCCCTTATTATAGCACAATTTTTCATAAAGATTAAGGTATAAGAACAAAGTGGATAAGTCCACATCCCGAAAAGCGTTTTTGCTTTATAGAACTCATTTCCCTATAAAGTAAAATAGCGTAGCAGAACAATTCTGCTACGCAATAGTAAAGTAAATAAAAACATGAGCACTAAAAATCTACGCGAATTCTGCTTACTACATTTCCAAGTTCTTCTGCTTTTTTCGCAAATTCGCCTTCTTTTACTTCTTCTGTAATAAATGCATATTCATCAGCGATTCCTGCATCTACTACCTGTACTGTTCCAAATGCTTCTGCAACCTTAGCTTCATTTGCTGCCTTATCTCCTGAAAGACGAACAAAGAAACGTTGTGATGCATCCTTAATATCTGCAATTTCAAGTTTATCTTTTTCCCAAATAACAGGTACATTTGTATCCAGATTTTTTGCTGCGGCAACTACATCACCAACAACTGCACTGGCTGTAGGAAGCTTCCCTGCCCCACTTCCGTAGAACATCAAATCTCCAACCATGTTACCCTTTACAAAAATACCATTAAAGACATCATTTACCATATATAATGGATGAGCAGCGTTAATCATAACTGGTGCAACCTTTGCATAAACCTTTCCATCTACATTTTTGCTGCTACCAAAAATCTTAATGCTTGCACCCAAAGCTTTTGCATATTTAATATCTACATCTGTAATCTTTGTAATACCTTCTGTATAGATATCCTCATAATCAACCTGTTTTCCATAAGCCAAAGAAGTTAAAATTGCAATCTTTCTACAAGCATCGTATCCTTCTACGTCTGCTTCTGGATTGCGTTCTGCATATCCTTTATCCTGTGCATCTTTCAGTACCGTATCAAAATCAGAACCTTCTGAAGACATCTTAGAGAGAATATAGTTAGTTGTACCATTTAAGATACCTGAGATTTCTTCAATCACATCACCCGTCACACACTCGTTCAATGGACGAATAATTGGAATACCGCCACCTACACTTGCTTCAAAGAAAAAGTTTACGCTTTTCTCTTTTGCAATTGCTAAAAGTTCTGCACCATGTTTTGCAACAAGTTCTTTGTTAGATGTACAAACATTTTTTCCTGCTTCCAAGCAAGCCTTTACAAAGTCATATGCAGGCTTTACTCCACCCATGGTTTCTACCACAATTTTAACTTCATCATCTTTCACAATCTCGTCAAAGTCATGTACAATCTTTTCTTCAAGTGGGTCTCCTGGGAAATCTCTTAAATCTAAAATATGCTTTACATTTAAAGTATCTCCAACCTTCTTTGCAATACTCTCAGAATTTGTGTGCAATACTTCAACCACACCTGAACCTACTGTACCATAACCTAAAACGCTAACATTTATCATATTTTCCTCCATCCTGTCCCGTAAGACATCATTTTCTCAAAATAGCTATATTCAAAAGGCTCTGACTACCTTTTTCTCCCTAATTATTCTTATTCTCTCGCAATCAATTTCATATAATGCATACCTGGCAAGTCTTCAATCTCATTCATCATACCAGTTACATCTCCCGAAGTTGGTAAAATTTCAACACTTAACGTAAGCATTGCAATTTGATTTACAGGAATCGTCTGATGAATAGTAAGAATGTTTGCTCCATACTTTGCCACAAGACTTAATATTTTAGATAACAGCCCTGGTTCATCATCTACCTGCATCATAATCGTAATCGTCTTTCCTCTGGCATTATCATGAAACGGAAAGACATCATCCTTATATTTATAAAAGGAACTTCTACTAATACCAACCGCATCCGTCGCTTCCTGAATGGTAATACTCTTTTGCGAATCAAGAAGCCGCTTTGCTTCTACCACCTTATGAAAAACTTCCGGTAAAGCTGCTTTTTTTACAATAAAATATTGCTCTTCTTCCAAGCAATGCTTTTCTTTCTCCTCAGAATGGTTCATATCGTACCTCTCCTCAGTTAATTGCTTCAACTTGTTTGCAGTAGAAATACACTTGTTTTCCCACGAAAGATATACTAGCATAAATTTCCACTGATTGCAACCTTTTTTGTCGAAAAGTTCACTTTTACAATAAAAATGGTGATTGTATAAACAAAAAAACTACAGGAAGATTTCTATATTTCCTCCTGTAGTTTACATTTTCCCTTATTTGATTCGCTATATGAAGCTCTCTGCCAAACCTCTTTTACATATCTTCCACTAGCTTTGAAATGTTTTTCTTTTCCACTTCGTTTAAAATGCCTTCCACATCCAAAACTAAAATCAATTTCTTATTCACCTGAATAATAGAATCAATATAGGCAGTATCTTCATTGGCAACAATTGTAGGCACTTCCATAAATTTGTCTTCTGGTACCTCTACAATTTCAGCTACCATATCCACCTGAAAGCCAACATGCATATCTCCAATTCTGGTAATAATATACTTCGTAGCCTCTGAAATCGGTTTTGGTTCTATATTAAATTTATGGTACAAACTCAAAATAGGAATAACACTTCCTCTTAAATTTGCAATTCCATCTACCAGAGAAGAACCATTTGGTACTTGAACAATGTCCAATTTTCTCTCAATCCCCTGCACCTTTTCAATGTCAATACCATACATATTGTTACCCACTTCACATAATACCTGCTTCATACAAAAACCCCCTTATTTTGTATTAATCCATTTTAAATATGCATTGATAAATGGATCTATATTGCCATCCATCACCGCATTTACATTACTAATCTCCTGATTGGTACGATGATCCTTTACCATCGTATATGGCTGCATTACATAGGAACGAATTTGATTTCCCCAACCAATTTCTTTTACCTCGCCTCGTATACCAGATTCTTTATCTATGTTTTCCTGCTGCTTTAGTAAATACAACTTCGCCTTTAACATCTGCATGGCCTTGTCCTTATTCATATGCTGTGAACGCTCATTTTGACATTGCACAACGATACCAGTAGGAAAGTGTGTGATACGAATCGCAGAAGATGTCTTGTTGATATGCTGTCCACCTGCACCGCTGGAACGGTAGGTATCAATACGAATATCATCATCATTGATCTCTACATCCAAATCTTCCTCGATATCTGGCATTACATCACAGGAAACAAAAGATGTTTGCCGTTTTCCTGCCGCATTAAAGGGTGAAATTCGCACCAAACGATGCACACCATGCTCTGATTTTAAATAACCATATGCATTGGTTCCTTTAATCTCTAAGGTAACAGACTTTAATCCAGCTTCTTCACCATCCAAAAAGTCTATCATATCTACAGAAAAACCTTTCTTTTCTGCCCAGCGCTGATACATTCGACAAAGCATACTTGCCCAATCACAACTTTCAGTACCACCAGCTCCCGCATGAAGTGTCAATATTGCGTTGTCCTTATCATATTCACCAGACAAAAGTGTTCCAATTCGCAACTCTTCAAATGCAGTTTCAAAATCCTTTAATTCACTTTCTATTTCAGGAATTAAACTGGCATCTTCCTCTTCATATCCCATCTCAAGCAGTGTGGCAATGTCGTCATACATAGTTTGCAAACCTTCAAACTGCTCAATGGTATTTTTCAAATCTTTCAATTCTTTCATGGTCTTCTGTGATTTCTCTGTATCTTCCCAGAAATCAGGTTCTTCCATCAGACGCTCTAATTCCTCAATTCTTAGCTTTTTACCAGCCAAGTCAAAGTGAATCCCCCACTTCTTTTAATGGCTGTTCATAGGTATTTAATGTATATTTAAACTGGTCTAATTCAACCATTCTCTCACCTCTTTCATTGATTAAGATTTTAATAACTTTGTGCCATTATTCACCTTTCAGTATAACATGTTTTTGCATTTTTTCCCAGTGCTTTTTTATGAATTGACATAATATATCTATTTTCTCTTTGTACTTTCCCCAAAAAGAAAGCTGCCTTCTTATTGCATAAAAAAAGAAGTGTTTATTGTGCGAGACAATATAACACTTCTTCTTTTCTATTTTTATTTCTTACCACAACAGAATTTATATTTCTTACCACTACCACAAGGACAAAGATCATTTGGCTGTATTTTCTTTTCTGCTCTTCTCTTAGGTGTGTTTACACCTGTATCATCCTTGTTTGTTCCAGTAACCTTAGCAACCTGTTCTCTTTCTACATGCTGCTCTACTCTTACATGCATCAATGCACGAACAGTTTCCTGCTCAATGGCATTGATCATCTCACCAAACATTTCAAATCCGCTGTTTGTATACTCAATAACTGGATTTCTCTGTCCATATGCCTGTAAGCCAATACCCTGACGAAGCTGATCCATATCATCGATATGATCCATCCACTTACTATCAATTACTTTAAGTAAAATAACACGTTCAACCTCACGTATTTGTTCTGCTTCTGGGAATTCTGCTTCTTTCTCTTCATAAAGCTTTGTAGCTTCTTCTTTCAATGTCTGCATTAATTGAGGTTTATTTAATGCTTTCTTTTCATCCTCTGTTAATACAATCTTTTCCAATGGAATCACTGGAAGAAGTAATTGATTTAATTCATGAATATCCCACTCATCCGCGCTCTGATCATCACCAATCACTGTATCTACACAACGTTCAACTTCATCGTTTATCATACGATAAATTGTATCACGCATACTTTCTCCATCTAACACACGACGACGTTCTTCATAAATAATTTCTCTCTGGTCATTATTTACACGGTCATATTCTAACAGATTCTTACGAATACCAAAGTTATTACCCTCGATCTTCATCTGTGCATTTTCAATTGCTTTCGAAAGCATCTTATGCTCAATCTGCTCATCATCTCCAAGTCCCAATGAATTAAACATAGCCATCATACGTTCTGAACCAAACAAACGCATCAAGTCATCCTCAAGAGAAATATAGAAACGAGATTCTCCTGGATCTCCCTGACGTCCGGCACGACCACGAAGCTGATTATCAATACGACGAGATTCATGACGCTCTGTACCGATAATCTTTAATCCGCCAAGTTCCTGTACTCCTTCGCCAAGCTTAATATCGGTACCACGACCAGCCATGTTTGTAGCAATGGTAACAGCTCCACGCTGTCCAGCATCTGCAACAATCTCAGCCTCTTTCTCATGATATTTCGCATTCAATACCTGATGTGGAATACCACGTTTTTTCAATTTTGCACTTAATTCTTCTGAACCTTCAATGGTAATTGTACCAACCAATACAGGCTGTCCTTTTTCATGTGCAGCTTCGATTTCATCTACAACCGCATTAATCTTACCTTCATGTGTTTTATATACGGCATCTTGATAATCAATACGCTGAATTGGCTTATTCGTAGGTACTTCGATAACGTCCATGCCGTAAATTTCACGGAACTCTTTTTCTTCTGTTAAAGCTGTACCAGTCATACCACACTTCTTTTCATATTTGTTAAAGAAGTTCTGGAATGTGATGGTTGCAAGTGTCTTACTTTCTCTTCTTACCTTCACATGCTCTTTTGCTTCGATAGCCTGATGTAAACCGTCTGAATAACGTCTACCTGGCATGATACGACCTGTAAATTCATCTACGATCAATACTTCGCCTTCATCGTTTACAACGTAATCCTTATCTCTAAACATAAGGTTATGTGCACGAAGTGCTAATATAATATTGTGCTGAATCTCTAAGTTTTCTGGATCTGCAAGGTTTTCTATATGGAAATACTTTTCAACCTTATGAACACCCTGTTCTGTCAAGTTTACATTCTTATCCTTTTCATTTACAACGAAATCACCTGTTTCCGTTGTCTCTTCCTTCATGATTGCATCCATCTTAGAAAGTTCGGTCTCTGTACCTTTTTCCAATGTTCTTGCAAGATTGTCACAAGCTTCATATAACTTTGTAGACTTTCCACTCTGACCTGAAATAATAAGTGGTGTTCTTGCTTCATCGATCAATACAGAGTCAACCTCATCGACAATTGCATAATTTAAGTCACGCATTACAAGCTGCTCTTTATAAATAACCATATTATCACGAAGATAATCAAAACCTAATTCATTGTTTGTTGCATAAGTAATATCGCATGCATACGCCTCACGACGTTCATCATTATCCATGCTGTTTAGGATCACACCAACTTTTAATCCTAAAAACTCATGAACTTGTCCCATCCACTCCGCATCACGCTTTGCAAGGTAATCATTAACCGTAACGATATGTACACCTTTTCCTGCCAATGCATTCAGATATGCAGGAAGTGTAGATACCAATGTCTTACCTTCACCAGTACGCATCTCTGTGATACGACCCTGATGCAAGATGACACCACCGATTAACTGTACACGGTAATGACGCATGCCTAAAACACGCTTTGATGCTTCACGAACGGTAGCAAATGCTTCTACCAATAAATCGTCCAGCGTTTCTCCCTTTTCTAAGCGTTCCTTAAATTCAACTGTCTTATGTTGCAGTTGTTCATCGGACAACTTTTCATATTCAGGCTCTAACGCTTCAATCTTGTCGACAATTGGATAAATACGTTTAAGCTCATGTTCACTATGTGTTCCAAATATCTTTGTAAAAAATCCCATGATTATACCTCTGCATCCAAAGATGCACCTTTCCTTTCACTTTTTTATCTTCAAGGCTACTTCGCCTTCTATTCCTTATAAGATACCAATTCATATTGTAACATTAGAAACCCTAGGATTCAACTTATTTTTTAATTTTATGTTAAGAAATTAATACAACACAACAAATTTTCAGCTTCGATCCAACACAAATTATTTCATCTCTCCTCAAAGTTTCCTTTTTTGTTACAAAACATTCCAATGTAAAACCATACAGATGCCTTAGCAACAAAAAAGAAGCCACACCTTTTAAAATGTGGCTTCTATGTAACAGCGTTGTTTTATTTTAGCACTCTGGTTCAATTAAACCGTATGAATTTTTCTTTCTACGGTATACAACATTTACCTCATCTGTTTCAGAATTGCGGAATACATAAAAGTCATGTCCCAATAATTCCATCTGTACACAAGCTTCCTCTGGGTCCATTGGCTTAATCGCAAAACGTTTTGAACGAATAATCTCAATGGATTCTTCATCTTCAATTTCTTCTTCTGCAAATGCTTTGCTTAAACTATGTCCAGCCTGCTTTCTTTCAACAATCTTATTTTTATATTTTCTAAGCTGTCTCTCTATAATCTCCTCAACCAAATCAATGGATACATACATATCTGTGCTTTCCTCTTCTGCACGAATAATGTTTCCTTTCATAGGAATCGTAACCTCGATTTTCTGTCTCTCCTTTTCTACACTAAATGTAACATGTACCTCTGTGTCTTCTGTAAAATAACGCTCTAACTTTCCAATCTTTTCATAAATAGCATCTTTTAACCCTTCTGTTACGTCAATATTCTTTCCACTAATAATATACCTCATAATGTCCAACTCCTTTTGCTATAAGTTTTGTAAGCCTTGATTCCAATTCCCCTTTGGCATCAATTCTTATGCAAATATTATACCAATAACCTAGGGCAAATTCAAGCGGATATTCGTATTCCACTTTGCTATACAATCATAGATAAAACCTTTCTTTTATGCTACCAGCATTCTTTATGCACAATTTTTTCAAGTATTATTTTCTGACTACTTACTTTATTTTACTTATTTTTCTCACAATAATTACAATTTGTCGAATTCTATTTTTTTATGCAATCTTACAAATGCTACAAAACATACTTTCGAACTTGACAGTTTTTTATCCACTAAAAGTTGTCCACAAAATTGTGAATAAAGTGGATAACTCTGTGTATAACTTTATTTTTTATCCAATTCTTCCACTTTTATATGTGGATAAATGTGGATAACTTTTTTGACTTTTTCTGTCTCCTTCTTTTTTATTGCCTCTTTTTTGTCGTATTTTGTGCAACCTGTCCAGTGTTATCCTATTTTTAAGCAATTCCTATTGTCACACAACTATTCTCAATGTCCCATCTTGTTTATATAATTCATCTACTTTTTAAAATCACAACAGGAAACAAAACAACGAAAATCACAAAAAACGGTTGTCCTATTCAGAACAACCGTTTTTATGCTTATTCGTATGCAAAACTTTCCCCACTATTATTTTGCCTTTTCAACTGTAAACTTACCGTAAAGTTTTTTCTCCATAACGTCCTTTGCAACAAATGTAATCTTCTTTGGTAACTTAGATAAGCGATAGTATGAAACTTCTGTTACATTCACACCATCTAGTGTATTATTGCCGCCCTCTGCCGTTTCAATAATATTTCCCTGTTCATCTAACATGAAAAATAATATGTCTTGATCCTTTGTCTCATACTTCTCCCATTTTGACTTATCACCAGTATAATGATACTGAATCTTGCAAGCAGTTCCCAAATCACTTTTTGTAAAGGAAACTCCGTCAATCACTAAATCCGTTCCTTCTACTGCTTCTTTTGATGTTACCTTATACACTTCTTCTTTTGTATCAGATTTATCCTTTAATGTAAACTCAAACTGATCCTTTATCATATTTTCTGATGTTTCTTCCTTTTCTGGTGGAATAACAAAGGTATTACACTGATACTTTAATTGTTTTGATTTTTCTAAGTTATCAAAGCGAATCGTATACATCAATGTACCATCTTCCTCCAAAGTATTGCTAATAGATTGACTTGGTGCATTACATCCAGATATTCCCGCCTCAACTTTTAAAATCTTTTTTCCGTATTTTTTTGCATATTGTTCCGCAGATATGTTTCCATCTTCTCCCTTTAAACCAAGATCAGACATGTTATCGCCCTCTGCCATATTCGTAGGAATTAAAAGAGTATTTTTGGCATCTGTAGCTGTGACTGCAATACTAATGTATACTTCATTGTTATCGCAGATTGCCTCTTCTACCTTAAACTTAGCCCATTTTGCCTGTTCCTTGTTGTCTGTGGTATCCTGCTTTACATTTTTATCCACTAATTTTTCTGCCTTTTTCTGCACATTTTTATTCTCGCCAGCAAACAAAGACAATAACGAACCATGTGAGGTTGTTGCATAGATACTAACTCCACTCACCGCTACAACACAACACAAGGAAGCTGCGACTATTGTTTTACGCATAGAAGCCTTGCGATTCTTTTTGTTCTCTGTTCCATTCTTCTCCATCTTCATCTTTATATCCTCCAAATCTACAACCATATTTTGTGTTACTTTTTTGTAAAAATCCTTCTCTGTCATGACGCCACCCTTCTTTCACTTATTCCGTTTTAATTCCTTATACAAATCATTTCTGGTTCGATATAATTTGCTTTTTACAGTTTGCGGTTTCATTTGCAGCAATTTTGCAATTTCAGGAATCCGAAGTTCCATTGTATAATATAGATAAAAAATCTTCTGGATTTCATCTGACTTCTTTTTTAGTAACTCTTGCACCTTAGTCACCATTTCCGTTTTATAAAAGACTTCCTCTATATCCTCTTGAAAATCAATCGAAGTCAAAAGTTCCTCCTGCTCATAAATTTCTTTTTCATCTATATACACCTTGTGCGGTATCCGGTCCCAAAAGGAATAGTATTTTGCCATCTTTTTACGACACAAGCTAATTAAAAAACTTTCTTCATTCTTGAAATATGCTTTTCCCTTTTTCAATAATACCTGGTAAAATTCCAAATATACTTCCTGCAAAATATCGTTTACATCGGAAAAATTTTTACATTTCGAAATTAAGTATAGCGTTACTCCACGATTTGTTTTGCAGTACACTGCTTCAAAATAACGATTTGTTTCTTCTATTTCTTGACCAGTCAATTCTTTCATTTCCTCCTTTCACTTATGTAGTGGGTATTCTATGAAAAACGGTTGCATATTTTTTTATTTTTTTCGATACTACACATTTTTTAGCTTTTTAGACAAAAAAAGACTGTCGCACCAAGAAAAGCCATACACACTATAGCGTTATCCAATATAACCCTATAATCCTGTAGAAACCTTTCCAGTGCAACAGTCTTCTATCTATTCTCTCTTTTCGATTCCAATAAATCTAACGCTCTTATTTTATGTAACATATATACCATCTATCGACGCAAGCTGGCTTCATAATCATCAATCTTATTTGCCAAGAATGGTGCTAAGCCAACAAATTCTGCTCCATAATAATTTCCACTGTCCATTACTTCACCACGAACAATATGAATGACTGCATAAAAGTAGTCATTTTCGGCTAAACGTATCTTTCCATCAAAATAATAGTCAAGTGGCAGTTTTGCCTTAGACATAAATCCAATACCAGATTTTGATATATCCGTTACCGAAATCTCGGTATCCACATCTTCAATAATCACGTAATCCTGTTTATAAATCTTTTTAATCTCCAAACTCAATTCAATCGGTAATCTTTTATATTTTCTGCGCTCAACCATATCTATTCCTCCTCACCCTAGTATACTATATCCCTCTCACTCTATAAAATCTTTGTATTTTTCATAGAAGCACACGATCTAACTGGAGAATACAATATACTTTTTTTCATTCCATACTTCTTTTTTCGCTATACGTTAATAGAAACTATCCATATTGCTATTATACCACATTGCAACTATCCGTTTCAATGTAATTCTCCCCTTTTTATGATAAGGATTCTATCGTAAGACTTACGATGACTACTCTTAGGCAAACGAGCTTTGCAAGCAAAATTTCTGCTCAATCCGTCAAACTTTTCAATCACATAAAAAAAGAAAAGGCATACCGCTTAATGCGACATGCCTTTTCTGTCAAAAACTATTTATTAGTTTAAAATTCTCTTTACACAATATACACTTCTGTAGCTTACAGATTTTGTACAAATACCCTCTCTCTTACAAGCGGCATTTACAATCTGCCCACCACCGATATAAATACCAACATGGTTTACAGAACCTCCTCTTGCATAAAATACAAGATCTCCAGGTTTTGCTTCTGAAAGGCTTACCTTTCTACCATAACCAGCCTGTGAAGCTGAACTATGTGGTAATGATACACCAAAGTGTGCATATACTGACATAACGAAACCAGAACAATCTGCTCCATTTGTCAAGCTTGTACCACCCCATACATATGGGTTACCAACAAACTGTAATGCATAACTAGCAACTTCAGATCCTGAACCAGCAGTTGTTACAGAACTTGATGATCCTGAGGAACTACTGCTTGAATTTGATTTACTTGATGATGAGCTCTTGCTTGATGAACTGCTTTTTGATGAAGAGCTACTGCTGCTTGATGAACTACTGCTTGATGATGAGCTGCTATTAGAAGAACTGCTGCTTGATGATGCACTACTTGAGGATGAACTGCTGCTTGATGAACTCTTCTGTTCTTCCTGCTGTGCTTCCTCTTCTGCTCTAGCTGCTTCCTCAGCTTCTCTTTCCTTACGAAGTTTTTCTTTTTCTTCTTTGATTGATATTGCATGTTCAAATTCAAGATCTACATCTACATAGTCTTTTGAAACGAAACCTTTAATATCCTCTCCATCAATAGAAATTTTTACCCATTCATCATTCTCACTGATTACCGAATAAGACTCGCCCATTGGTATCATTGTAAGACAATCGGATGTACTATCTGCTTTTTCTCTTACTTTTAATGTTGTAGTTGTAACAGTAGCTGTCTTTGTACCATATGTATCTGCTACCTTTTCTGCGCTATCTCCAATTGCAAGAAGATCTGCACTTACATATCCTGTACAATTTCCTGACTGAATTTTAACCCATTCGCCATCATCGGAAATTACAGTAGCTGCTGCACCGCGATACAATTTTCCAACAACCTTACTATCTGTTGTTTTTCTCTTACGGATATTAACATACTCACTAGCTACAGAAATTGCTGTATTCTCGTAATTTGTTGTTTCTTCTACAATACCAGATAATGCTGCACCTGACACTGCACTTTCTGAAGCAACTGCAACAACCATGTTTGCTGTAGAAGTATCGTCTGTAGTATCATTTGAATCTGTTGAACAATATTTATCTAAAGTTATCGAAATTCCTGCCAAACCTTTTTCTGCATTGAGTGTTGCCGAAGAAACTTTTGGCCCACTTACCGTTGCAACTATAGCTAACGCTAATCCACTATAAAGAGTAGCCTTAACTATCGAAGATTTTTTCATTTGTTAATCACTCCATTTCTTTTTTACATAATTATTAAGTTTTCATTACAACATTTCACTGCTTATTATACAGAATATTATCTGCTTTGTCAAGTTTATCGGGCTTTTCCTGAAAATATGCATAAATCAAAGCCATTTTTTATCACATTTTTATAATATATTACAAATTTTCATTCATTCCCCCTAGTAAGTCAATCCGTTTTTTAGATAATATTGCAAACAATCATAATTCATTTTTGTTGAATGCTCTAGCCCCAAATAATGGAAATTTACATTAATTTTAAAAAAAGACTTGCATATTTTAGATTTCTTTCTAAATTTATGCAAGTCTTTGCCTTTTATTTCGTTTTCACGCATCCCTAGACCATCTGTGACAATGCCATCATCGCTACACAAATTACCAAAACAACAACTAATGCAGGAGATAACATACGTTCTTTTTCCTGTGTTGGTTTTGTCAATGCAGCAACAATTTCATCCCTATGCTCTATTTTCATCATTGCATAAAGCAATAATGCGAGTATAGCAACACAAAATACGGATGCAATCACCAAATATCTTACTATACTTCCACTGGAAAGCATATTTTCTGTCGTCTCTACCTGTAAGCTACCATATCGTTTATATATGGCTGCACTGCTAAGTATTGATGTTCCATTTATGATAAAATGCATAAAGATAGAACTCAATATAGAACCAGTCGCTTCATTTAAACAAACAAATAAAAGACCGATTACAATCGCATAGGACATCTGATTGATATTCATATGAAAGAAGCCAAATAAGATGGCTGTCATAAACAATGCCTTAAAAAAGCCTGCTCTCTTGTAGGACTGATACATAACTCCACGAAAGATGGTTTCTTCCACCATACAAGGAATCAATGCGACCGCTATCACACAAATCGCAATCGGATATTTTTCCAAAATATCCTGCATCGTTCCATCAATCACATTTTCAGAAACTTGAAGGGATAAATAATTACACAAGCTAATAATTGGGTAAGATGCATAGGAAAAAACAATAATTAAAATCCATGTAATCGGATACATCCTTTTTATCCTCAAAAATTCTGTTACATTTATCTTATTTTTTACGAAAAATACAATTGCTGGTACTACCAATGCAATCTGCCCTGCCAACAGTAAAAATAAAGTATCTCTGAGAAATGGTATCTTTCCTCCCAAAAGATTAGCAAGTAATTGTAATACAAAAGAGCTTCCCATATAGCACAACAGTGTGATAAGTAAAAATCTATTTGCTCCTGTTGCTCCCATATATTTCTTGTCTATTGATGTTTCGTTTATATTTTCTTGCAATCCTTCACACTCCTAGCCTTTGATTCCAATTGCTTCAATCTCAATCAAAACATCTTTAGGAAGTCTTGCTACTTCTACGCAGGAACGTGCTGGGAACTGCGAAGTAAAGTATTTTGCATATACTTCATTTACTTTTGCAAAATCATCTATATTCTTAATAAATACAGTTGTTTTTACTACATTTTCCATTGATACGCCAGACTCTTCCAATAAAGCTTTTAAGTTTCCGATTGCCTGATCTGCCTGTTCCTCAATGCCACCTGTTACTAATTCTCCTGTTGCAGGAATGATTGGAATCACACCTGAAGTAAATACCATTCCATTTACCTCGATTGCCTGTGAATATGGTCCGATTGCCTGTGGTGCTTTATCTGTTGCGATAATGTTCTTCATAATAATATACTTCCTTTCTTTCTAACTATAACTCAAGTGGATATTCGAAATCCACTCTACTACTTACTCATAACACTATTCGCTTGTAGTGTTAAAATATTAAAATGCCCAAATGGGTACACACATAAAACCCATTACCTTTCTTTGGTATTATATGAGCAAAACTAGCCTTATTTTTCTAAGATTTCTGTTAAAATCTGATTTACCATGCCAGGGTCTGCTTTTCCCTTCATCTCCTTCATGGTCTGTCCAACTAAGAAACCAATGGCTTTCTTTTTACCATTGCGATAGTCTTCTACAGATTGTGGATTTGCCTCTACGATCTTCTCAATCGTACTACGCAATGCGCCCTCATCATTGACTGTTTTCAGTCCATGTTCTTCTACATATTTTTCCGGATCAATATCTTCCTCAAATACATGTTCAAATACTTCTTTTGCAACGGTACTATTAATGGCTTTTGCATCTGTAAGTGCTACTAATTTCGCCAAATTTTCCGGTGAGAATTTAATATCTTCCGCTTCCATATCATGTTCTTTTAAAAGACGCATCGTTTCAACCATAAGCCAGTTGGAAACTTTTTTAGCTGAATGACAAATTTCAACCGTCTTTTCAAATATATCTGCCATATGCTTTGAACTGGTTATGACGGAAATATCATATTCTGGAAGCTCATATTCTTTTGCGTAACGAGCCATCTTTTCATCACGAAGTTCTGGTTGACGACTCTTTATTTCCTCTAGCCATTCATCACTGATAATAATTGGAACTAAATCTGGGTCTGGGAAATAACGATAATCCTGTGCATCTTCTTTCGAACGCATAGCATAAGAATATTCTTTTGTATCATCCCATCTTCTTGTTTCCTGAATCACTTCCTCACCAGATTCAAGCAAATCAATCTGACGTTCTCTTTCTGCCTCAATGGCTCTGGCAATCGCCTTGAAAGAGTTTAGGTTCTTCATCTCAGTTCTTGTACCAAATTCTGTTGCCCCAACTTCTCGAACAGATAGGTTTACGTCTGCACGCATAGAACCCTCATTTAATTTACAATCTGAAGCTCCTAAATACTGAATAATCAAACGAAGTTTTTCCAAATAGGCAATTACTTCATCCGCAGAACGCATGTCTGGTTCTGATACAATTTCTATCAATGGCACACCAGAACGGTTAAAATCAACTAATGAGCAGTCTCCCCACTCATCATGTACAAGCTTTCCTGCATCTTCTTCCATATGGATCTCATGAATCCCAATTGCCTTTTTTCCCTGTTCTGTCTCAATCTCTACTTTACCGTTTCGACAAATTGGCAAGTATAGCTGAGAAATCTGGTAGTTTTGTGGATTATCTGGATAGAAATAGTTTTTACGGTCAAACTTTCCATTTTTTGTAATGGTACAGTTTGTTGCAAGACCTACTGCAATTGCATATTCTACAACCTGTTTGTTCAACACTGGAAGAGAACCTGGCATACCTGTACATACTGGACAGGTGTGTGTATTAGGTGCTCCACCGAATGCTGTGCTGCACGAACAGAATATCTTTGTCTTTGTCGCCAGTTCCACATGGACTTCAAGTCCAATGACTGTTTCGTATTCCTTACTCATGTCAACCTCCATCTATTTTTACTTATCTAACTTTTCCTACTTATTTATCAAAAGGACTCTGATAACTTCTTGTCTGTTCAAATGCATACGCTGCACGTAAAATTTTCTTTTCCTGGAAACAGTCTCCAATCAACTGTACACCAATTGGTAATCCTTTGCTGTCTACTCCACATGGAACAGATATACCAGGTAATCCAGCCAAATTCACTGAAATCGTATAAATATCACCTAAATACATCTTAATTGGATCACTCAGACTAGACCCAATCTTTGGTGCTGTTGTAGGTGCCGCTGGTCCTAAAATCATATCATATTTTGAAAATGCTTTATCAAATTCCTGTTTTATCAATGCTTTTGTACGAAGGGCTTTCAAATAGTAAGCATCGTAATAACCAGAGCTTAATACAAAAGAACCCAACATAATTCTACGTTTTACTTCCGCACCAAATCCCTCGGAACGTGTTTTTTTGTACATGTTGTGCAATCCATTGTAGTCCTCTGCACGATATCCATATTTTACACCATCAAAACGAGCAAGATTTGAGCTTGCCTCTGCATCTGCAATTACATAGTAAGCAGGAATTGCATAATCAATTAATCCTAAATCAAACTCTTCTAAAATAGCACCTTTTTTCTCTAATTCCTTTGCGGCAGCCATAACCGCATCTGAAACTTCCTTGTCAAGTCCTTCTCCAAAATATCCTTTTGGAATACCAATCTTCATTCCTTTTACATCATCTACTAATGCAGATGTAAAATCATAAGAGTCTCTCTTATAGGAAGTGCTGTCCTTTTTATCATAAGAAGCAATTGTCTCTAATATCGTAGCACAGTCTGTTACATCTTTTGCCACTGGTCCAATCTGGTCTAAAGAAGAACCATATGCAATTAAACCATATCGTGATACTGTACCATAGGTTGGTTTGATACCTGTTACACCACAAAATGAACTTGGCTGACGAATAGAACCACCCGTATCTGAACCCAATGCAAAGAAACATTCATTTGCAGAAACAGCAGTACAAGAACCACCTGAAGATCCTCCAGGTACATGTTCTGTATTCCATGGGTTTCTCGTCACACCATAAGCAGAGGTTTCTGTGGTACTTCCCATAGCAAATTCATCCATATTTGTCTTTCCAACAACAATTGCTCCTGCTTTTTCTAAGTTTAATACAGCTTCCGCAGTATAGGTTGGATAGAAGTTTTCCAAAATCTTAGAACTACAGGTAGTGAGGATTCCCTCTGTACACATATTATCTTTAATCGCTACCGGTACACCTGCAAGAGGACCGCTAATTACTCCCTCTTCTATCTGTTTTTGTACCTTTTGGGCACGCTCCATAGCACCCTCTTTATCCACAGTAACATAACTATGAATGGTATCATCCATTTTATCAATCTGTGCTAATACTGCCTGTACGGCTTCCACCGCATTTGTCTCTTTTGCCTGTATCTTTTTTCCAAGCTCTACAGCAGTTAAGTTTAACAAATCCACGCTCTTTTCCTCCTGTTATTATTTTCTTTTTAACCATTCTTTTACAAACATCTCATCTTTTGGTTTTTCTTTTGATTTATGTTTCGGTTTTTCTCCCACATTTTCATTAAAAAATGCTTTTTTTACATCTCCTGCTAATGCTTTCATACATTCTGGACAATATCTGCCATAGCGGATATCGCAACCACAACGCTCGCATTTAATATAAATATCTGCTCCATCTGGTATTTCTAATCTGCCCGTCTTTAAAAGCATATCTATCGTATCTATCGGAACCCCCGTCTTTTCAGCCAAAATAACGGCTGGTTGTCTTCCATTCTCTTCGATATAATTCTTTACTTTTCCGAAATCATCATACTCCAAGTTCTTACATGTCGTACACTCATAAGTTCCACTAAAGGCAGGTTTTAGTTCTCCCCCACATTTGCTGCAAAACCATGGTCTACGCAATTTTAATTGCTCTTGCTGATCCATCAGCCTCACCAGCCTTCCCCTTATTATTTACTACTCCACTGTTTTAGGAACGGCAAAACTACCATCTTTCTCCTCTGGGGCATTTTTCAAAATTGCATCTCTATTGTCCCCATTTTCCACAATGTCCTCACGAAATACATTATGCACTGGAAACACATGTGACATAGGTTCCACTGCGGTTGTATCTAATTCATTCAACTGATCAATATAATCTAACATACTGCCCATATCCTTCTTTGCCTGCTCTTTTTCTTCCTCAGACAGCTCAAGCTTAGCAAGGATACCAACATATTCTATCGTTTCGTCTGAAATTATATTTGCCATCACACTTCTCCTTTCGCAATTCACTTCTATCAATATGCCTAGAAATCTCTCCTATATTGCATATTTTCTCTACTCTATTCTAATGTGATTCGCCTAAGAAAGCAAGGTTTTCATAGAAAAAAAAGGTTACTACCTTAATGCCTCACATTAAAGTAGCAACCTTGCCTTTTATTTATACATTTTGAAAACTGTCTGTGCACCAATAACAACCAATACAAGAACAACAACAATTATGAGTAGTCGAATCGTAGCACGACGCTGCTCTCGCTTGTCCATTCGTTCCATCTCTTGCTCACACCATGCCCGAACTTCTTCTGTATCCTTATAACCTGGAATTCTATCTGCTTCTTTCAAAACCCACTGAAGGTCTTCTGCTTGAGAGACTGCCTCTTTCTTTTTAAGCATACTCTGATAAATTTCTTCCTGCCCTGTCTTTTTCAGTTTCCTTCTCTTTTGCGAATATTCTTTTACAAGTGCAAGAGAATCTTTATATTCCCCCAAGCTCTTTAGACGCTTAATAATCACATTATAGATATACAACATTAACTCATACTGCACAATACACCGTGTACTTTCCATCAACTGTTGTACTTCCTTATAGATTTTTTCCTTTTCCTCATCAGATAATTCATTCGCTACAACTTGTCCTGCTCCATTTACTGTTTGGCTCATATTGACTCCTTACCTATTATAATCCCACTCCTCACGCTGCTTACCAGCTTAACGAGTACGACTTTTTCTTCTAACTTGTTATGACTATAATGCCTTAATGCGCTCAATTGCCTTTAATGTATTTTCTTTGCTACCGAATGCAGTAAGACGGAAATAGCCTTCTCCGCTTGGTCCAAATCCTGAACCTGGTGTTCCTACTACGTTTCCATTCTCTAATAAATAATCAAAGAATTCCCATGATGTCATCTTATCTGGTGTCTTTAACCAAATGTATGGTGCATTTACACCTCCATATACTGTAAAGCCTGCTGCTGTAAGACCTTCTTTGATTGTCTTTGCATTATTCATATAGTATCCAACCTGATCTTTTAGCTGTGCCTTTCCTTCATCAGAATAAACAGCTTCACCCGCACGCTGAACAATATATGGGGCTCCATTGTACTTTGTTCCGTGACGTCTTGCCCACAATGCATGTAATGCAGTATCTCCGCATTTTAATTCTTTTGGAATAACGGTAAATCCAAGACGAACTCCTGTAAAGCCTGCATTCTTAGAAAAACTTCTAAGCTCAATCGCACAAGTTCTTGCTCCTTCACACTCGTAGATAGAATGTGGTACATCGTCTTCTGAGATATATGCTTCATATGCTGCATCATAAATAATAACTGCACCGTTCTTATTTGCATAATCAACCCATTCCTGAAGCTGTGTCTTTGTAATCGTAGAACCTGTTGGGTTATTTGGGAAGCAAAGATAAATAATATCTGGTGTCTTTCCCTTTGGAAGTTCTGGTGCGAAACCATTGTCTGCTGTACATGGCATATAGATTACATCACTCCACTGCTCTGTAGTTGGATTATAAGTACCTGTTCTTCCTGCCATTACGTTTGTATCTACATATACTGGATATACAGGATCGCATACTGCAATTTTACTATCCTGTGCAAAAATCTCCTGAATATTTCCTGAATCACATTTTGCTCCATCACTAACAAAGATTTCATCCGCACTAATGTCGCAACCTCTTGCCTTATAATCATTTTCTGCAATAGCAGTTCTTAAAAATTCATATCCTAAGTCTGGTGCGTATCCACGGAATGTCTCGGCTACTGCCATCTCATCTACAGCACCATGCAATGCTTTTATGATAGCTGGAACTAATGGCTGTGTTACATCACCAATTCCTAAAGAAATTACTTCTTTATCTGGATTTGCTCCTTTATATGCTGCAACTTTTTTTCCAATTGTTGAAAACAAATAACTACCTGGTAATTTTAAATAATTCTCGTTAATCTGAAACATTTTTTACCTCCTATTGTGACTTAGATTTATGAGTTCTTGTGCAAGAAGCAATATCATTTTTACAAATATATATACTTTGTTATTTTAATACTTCAAACCATTCAGAAATAATATATCGCAGGACACTACTTTTGTCAATCCTTACCGCATATGTATGTCATTTTATGGAAATGCAAGGAAAAGAAACTCCATCCCTTTAAAAGTTTGATTATATACTCTAAACAGCAATGAAACATTCCCACTTTGCGAGCCTTTCAGAACATTCGTTTGCATTTTTTTCCTACTTATGCTATGCTAAAAAGACTAATGTAAACTGAAATGGATGTTTCTCGTCGGGAAACATTCCCAATAATGATAGATAGCAGGAGGTTGCAGCTATGGGAAATTATGACGGAAGTCAGATTGTCATACTGGAAGGATTAGAAGCAGTTCGCAAGCGTCCGGGTATGTATATAGGAAGCACAGGAAAGCAGGGGCTTCACCATCTTATCTGGGAGATTTTAGACAATAGTATTGATGAGCATCTTGCAGGCTTTTGTTCGCAAATTAACATTACCCTTCAAAAGGATGGTGGGGTATGTATTAAAGACAATGGGCGTGGTGTCCCAGTGGATTTACATCCAACCAAAAAGATTCCAACTGTACGAGTGGTTTATACGATCCTTCATGCAGGTGGTAAATTTGATAATACGGTATATAAAGTTTCTGGAGGACTTCACGGCGTTGGTTCTTCCGTAGTAAACGCTCTTTCTTCCAAAATGATCGTAGAGGTACGTCGAGATGGTAACGTTTATCGGGATGAATACGAAAATGGTGGACATCCTACTGTAAAATTGGTAAAAGGCATGCTTCCTGTTATCAGCACATGCCGAAAAAATGATACAGGCACAACGGTTACTTTTTATCCAGATGCAGATATTTTTGAAACGGTAGAATTTAAAAGCGATGTCGTGAAGAAAAAATTAAAAGAAATCGCATATCTAAATAAAAATCTACAGATTAATTTTAAAGACGAACGTACTGGCGAAGAAATTACCTATCAGGAAGAATACGGTATTCAAAGTTTTGTCAAATATCTTACAAGAGAAGAAACTGTACTTTACGACGAACCAGTCTATATTGAAGGAAAAAGCGGCGATATTGAAGTGGAGGTTGCTTTTCAATATACTACAAACTACTCTGAACAAATCAATGCTTTTTGTAACCGAATCAATGTAGTAGATGGTGGTACTTTGGTAACCGGTTTTAAAACCGCACTTACCCGTGTTCTTAACCTTTATGCAAGAGAACTTGGTACTCTGAAAGAAAAAGATGAAAATTTCGACGGAAAAGATATTCGAAACGGTATTGTGGCAATTATTTCCATCAAGCATCCAGACCCACAGTTTGAAGGTCAGACAAAAACAAAGCTTGGAAATACAGATGCCAAGACTGCTGTTGATGATGTTTTTTCTACAGAAGTGGAACGTTTCTTTGATAAAAATATTGAAATCTTACAAACTATTTTAGATAATTCCATGAAGTCCTACAACGCAAGAAAAGCGAGTGATAAAGCACGAAATGCTGTTTTAAAACAACTTCATGATGTAGATACCAGAAGTAAGCTTGCTTCTTGTTCTTCCAAAAAACCAGAAGAATGTGAAGTCTATATTGTGGAGGGAGATTCTGCGGGTGGTACGGTTAAAACTGCCAGAAATCGAAAAACGCAGGCTGTACTTCCCCTTCGTGGTAAAATTTTAAATGTAGAAAAGGCAACACTGGAAAAGATTCTATTAAATAATGAAATTAAGTCTATGATTGCTTCCTTTGGCTGTGGCATTGGCGATGAATTTGATATTTCAAAACTTCGCTATGATAAGATTATCATTCTTACAGATGCGGATGTAGACGGTGCGCATATCAGTACGCTTTTATTAACCTTCTTCTATCGTTTTATGCCTGAACTTATCAAGGCAGGAAAGATTTATAGAGGATTGCCTCCATTATATAAGGTAGAATACGAAACTACTTCACAAGACAACAAAGAGGCAAAGAAAAAGTGCCGCAAAAAGACAAAACAGTCCAAATATATATTTAACGACTATGAACTGGAAAAATTCAAGAAAATTCCAGGCAATAAGTTATTAAATGTACAAAGATACAAGGGACTTGGTGAAATGGATGCCGAGCAGCTTTGGGAAACTACACTAGACCCAGAACAACGAATTTTAGCACAGGTTACAATCAGTGATACTGTGGAAGCGGATGAAATTACTACAACTCTTATGAGTAGCAATGTTCCACCAAGACGTTCCTTTATTATGGAAGAAGCAAAGTATGCAAAACTTGATATTTAGTGAGGTTGAATAAGGATGGAAAATATTATACAAATTGATTTTACGGAGGAAATGAAAACATCCTACCGTGATTACGCCATGAGCGTTATTATTTCCCGCGCACTTCCTGATGTGCGGGACGGTTTAAAACCAGTTCAACGTAGAATTTTATATGCCATGAGTGAACTTTCTCTGGCCCCTGATAAACCCCATAGAAAAAGTGCTCGTATCGTGGGAGATACCATGGGTAAATATCATCCACACGGTGATAGTTCAATCTATGATGCATTGGTACATATGACAGAGGAGTATTCTTTATCCATTCCTCTTGTAGATGGACATGGTAACTTTGGTTCCATTGATGGAGATGGTGCCGCTGCTATGCGATACACGGAAGCAAGGTTATCAAAAGGGGCTATGACGCTACTTTCCAATCTGGAAAAGGACTTAGTCACCTTTGTTCCAAACTTTGACGAAAGCGAAAAGGAACCTTCTGTTCTTCCTGCCATGCTACCTAACCTGTTAATCAACGGTACGACAGGTATTGCAGTTGGTATGGCTACTAATATTCCACCACATAACCCAGGAGAAATCATTGACGGTGTTATTGCTTATATGGACAGGCCAACTATTTCCATAGAAAAATTAATGGAATATATTCCTGGTCCTGATTTTCCAACAGGTGGAACTATTATTAATGAAGAAGAATTACCTAAAATTTATGAAACTGGCGAAGGTAAGATTAAAGTCCGCGGTAAAGTTGAAATTGAAAAGGGCGATTATGGTAGACAAAATATTATTATTTCTGAGATTCCATTTACGGTAGCTGGTAATAAGGCAAAATTGGTTGAAAATCTTTCCAGTTTAATGAAGGATAAAGTGTTCGATGAAATGTACGATGTGCGTGATGAATCTTCAAAAGAAGGAATCCGCATTGTCATTGAGGTAAAAAAGGATCGAAATATTGAAAATCTCTTAAACGGTCTTTATAAAAAAACCGCATTGGAAGACACCTATTCCGTTAATCTGCTGGCAGTGAAAAATCAACAGCCAATCACCTTTAACCTCAAATCTTTAATTGAGGAATTTGTAGCCTTTCAGGAAGAATTATACACAAAAGAATATACACATCTTTTGGAAAAGGCAAAACAACGTTTGGAAATTGTAAATGGTTTGATTCGCGCCACCGATTTGATTGATTTAATTATCGAAATCCTGCGAGGAAGTACCTCTGTAAAACAAGCAAAAGCATGTCTTACAAGTGGAGATATAACAGACATTACATTCAAATCAACCCAGTCTGAGAAATTGGCAAAAACATTGGATTTTACCGAAAGACAGGCAGATGCAATTTTAGCAATGCAATTAAGCAAATTGATTGGTTTGGAAATCTTAAAACTACACGAAGAAGCAGATTCTCTTCATGAGAATATTTCCAATTATGAAACCGTCCTTTCCAGCACCAAGGAACTTCATAAAGTAATCAAAGGACGACTTCGTGAATACAAAAAGCAATTTTCCCGTCCTCGTCGCACAGAGCTGACTACTGCTCAAAAGGAAAATTATGTGGAAGAGATAAAGGAAGAAGATTTATATGTTTTAATCGATCGCTTTGGTTATACAAAGTCAATCGACTCCGCTACTTACTCCCGTACAAGTGAGGAAGTATTAAAAGATTACCCACATATTGTCCCAATGAAAAATACAGATAAGCTGTGTGTATTCACTGCACAGGGAAATATGTATCAGGTAAAAGGAATGACAATCCCAAGATGCAAGATGAAAGATAAGGGTACTTTAATTCATGCTCTCTGCAAATTGGATAAGGATGAAGTGGTACACTATACAAGTTTTGAAGCACTGTTCGAATCGATGCTTTTCTTTACCACAAAACGTGGTTATGTAAAACTTGTTTCTGGAACTGAATTTGAGACAAATCGTTCTGTCATCAGTGCAACTAAATTAGAGCCAGAAGATACAATTGTATCTATCAACCAGCTTTGCTCGCATGAGGTAACCGCAGAGGATACAAGGGTATTCCTTCTTACAAAAGAAGGACTATCTCTGACATTCCCATTAGAGGAAGTCAGTCAGTTAAAACGAAGCAGCCGCGGTGTGAAAGGTATTTCACTGGTAGGCGAAGATACCGTTGTTTTCGGTACAGTCTTTTCACCAGAAACTACTACATTATCCTACAATCAAAAAGCACTGCATATCGGAAAACTAAAAAATCGCAGACGTTGCGCAAGAGGTCAAAAGAATAAATTGTAATCTATAGAACCCTGTGTAACAAAACGAAAGGAAGCCAGCTTCTCCCTAAACAAGGAGGCTTGCTTCCTTTTTTGCTAAAAACACTTTGGCATAAAATCTTTATAGAAGTAAAAAAAACCGCCACGAAGGGGGGACCTTAAGCTGACGGTTTTTTCCATATGGGGAACGTCTGTCAGAGCAAATTCCCCATAGACTATATTAAATTAACGCTTAACCTACCTTTACCCTAGCTATCCTAACAAAATCTAAACGGTCATCTTTGTCAATTCTACTTTATAATCATGAAAAGCCTGTTCAACCAGTCGTCTATTCCTGCGGCTTATGTATAAATTCTTTCCATCTTTCAAGTACAACTGCAATTCCTTAATATGGCTAACATAAGAAAGATTCACAATACAGCCACATTCAATCTTTACAAAATCATATGGTTTGATCTGTTTTTCTATCTGACTAATTGTTCCACGAAATTTGTATCGTTTCCCTTTTTCGGTCACAAAGACTAACCAGTTCTTTTCTTTATAAATATAAACGATATTGCGAGGATTCATACATACATTGCTAACGCCTACTTTCCAAACAACAGAACTGTCTTCTCTGCGAAAAAATCCTTTTCTTTCCAATACATCTATAGCTTTTTTCATATCGGAATGCAGACATTTTTTATTTAGGAAATAAACTGGTTCTGCTAAAAAGGAATCATACACCAAATCTGGATTCTCTGATACGAACAATAAGGAAAAGTTTTTATTATATGTCCGTAATTCACAAGCAAACTGAATGCCTTGATTTTGCTCAATCTGTGTATCTATAATTACCAAGTGAAACACCTGCATCTTAAACTTTTCTCTAAATTCACCTGCATCCGTAATAATAGAAATATCGCATTTTGCCAACGCCTGATGTTTATTCAGAAAGGTACGCAATACCCTTTTAATTTCATCTCCTGCTGCCATACTATTACACACGATTGCAACATTCATTCAAACTACCTCTTTTTCCATTAATCCCATATTTAATCTGCAACTTACTGAGTATAATTATAACATACTTTCCTCCTTACGGATTAAATTAGTCGTAAACGTTGCTTTTTCAGTCGTAAACGTAAAAAATATTAATTTTTTCATGGTATTTTATCATTATTCTTTACATTTAGATTACAGCCCCAGTAAATAATTGCCAAAAAACAAACTTACGTTTTATACAAAAAAAGAAGACAACTGCGAAACAGCTATCTTCTTTTCCACCTGATATTGCAATTTTTAGCTTTCTTCATCTACAAAAAGTCCTTTTAAGTCCTCCTCTGGTATATTAATCTGACTTGTAATCTTGGCAGTCTCTCTTTTTAAAACGATATCTGACTCCACAATCATATTGGACACATCTTGTAATTGTTCGGTATTTTCAGAAGTATCCTTTTTCTTTTCAGGCTGCGATTTTTGTACCGCTTCTGCCTGTTCCTTTTGTTCTTGTTGTTTTTCCTCCACACGATCCATTCCTTCTGATAACACATCTCTTACACTTTCCTGCACAGCAGATGCTTCAATATCCTCGGCAGCTTCTCCTGCATCAACCATGTCATGCTTTTTTAATCGCTCTACCGCAAACGCTTCCATAGATTGATGAATCTGTTTTATCGAATCGCTGGCACTATTTTGTCGTGAAGTCCATTCCCTCTTTGCTCCTCGTAGTTCTTTTGCCCGTTCTGCATACTCTTGGTCTGTCATGTTCTCTTTTTCCTGTTCCAAATTCTCCTCCATAATAGGAAAGCCTTTTAAAACCTCACTTGCCAAAGCAGCATCTTCCCGTAGCTTTTTCACCTGTTCATCTGCCTCTTTTACTGTATCATCCATATCAGAATCCTTTTTCAGCACATCCAATTTTAATTTTAATGCCTCTCGTTTTGCACGCAATAACTTGTCTGCACGCTGCTCACTACCTGTCTTTTGTGCCTGCAAATTTCCTACAATCACAGTATTTCCTTTTTTCTGTTTTCCCTTTTTTCTTTCAGACTGTGCTGTAACTGCATTTTCCTGCATTCCTAACCCTTTTGTATTTGCATTTATTTGCATTTTGTTCCCACCTTTCTTTTTATACCCCTACGCTTACTACCTATTTCTCGTTTATTATATCGGATACTTTCCCTCTAAAGGCAGCTTACTCCTTGTATAAAATACTATTTCAACGAACACTCCTAAATTTTTCTTTTACTTGACAACTATTCTTGTCATTGCTATACTATATTTGACAAGGATAGTTGTCATTGTGAAAGCTTTTCTTGTCAAACCTATGAAACTTTACATACCACTGATGGCAAATCCTTTGTTTTGTTGTGGCATTTATTCTACAGCACTAGAACAAAAGCATTTGCACACGTAACCCAAAAGAACAGGAGGGATACTGCATGCCATTAAAAAATCACTTAAAAGAATATCGTGCAAAAATAGGAGTTAATCAATTTGAAATGGGACAAAAAGTTGGTGTATCCAGACAAACCATCAGTCAAATTGAACGGGGGGACTATTCTCCTTCTGTAACTGTTGCATTAAAAATCGCCAAAGTTTTTGATGTCCCAGTGGAGGAAATTTTTGTATATGAAGAGGAGGAAAATTAAATGTTAGAAAAGGAAAACATCACACGGATCAAAGAAGAGGATAAAAAGGCTGGCAAGAGCTTTGCCATCATCCTGCTAATTGCTACATGCATCGGAGGTATCACAGGCTTTTGTACCTCACATTTTCAAGACAATTTTTCATTATCATCAAAGCAACTAATTCGATTTTTAGCTACTTATATGCCTTTTGCAGGAATTATACTTTTAGTTCTTGTTACAATCATCAGCTCTGTATTTTATAAAAAAGCGCTGAAACAAAAAACGTTCTGGAGTGGTGATATCGATGAAGTCTATGAAACTATGGAACGCTATTTATGTATTCCATTGTTCCTTACCAGTACAAGTATGATTGTCATTTACACTCTATTTGGTGCTGACTTTGTATGGGGAAACTATATTTCTTCTAAAATGTATTTTCCTAACATGATTGCAAATATTGTTATGATGCTCTATTGTATGATTTTTACGCTTCATTTCCAAAAAAAGGTGATTAACCTGGAAAAAGAAATCAATCCTGAAAAGCAAGGTAGCATCTATGATATGAAGTTCCAAGACAAGTGGATGAATAGTTGTGATGAATGGGAACAATTGATGATTTACAAATGTGCTTACAAAGCCTATACCGTTACAAGTAAGGTATGCTTATTTTTATGGATTGTCACTTTCTTTACTGGTACAATCTTTCGCACTGGAATAATGCCAATTTTAATCATTGGTATTATTTGGCTGGTCCTTAGCTGTAGTTACCAGCTAGAAGCTGCACGCTTGGGAAGTCAGAAAAAAAGAACGAACTCTACGAAACAGTAGCAGAGCAAAAAAGGCAAGTCGCATCCATACGACTTGCCTTTTCTTTCTTATGTATGAGATATAGCATTTCCTATATCTCGATCGTCAACTGCCAAACTACATTAAAATTGAAACGTATCTGCATCCATTTTGATACTTTCTCTTTCCTGTGCAGTTGCTTCTAACAATGCAACCTTTTTAAATCCAAACATTCCAGCAAAAATAGATTTTGGAAATAGCATGATTTCTGTATTGTACTTTGTAACAACATCGTTGTAAAACTGACGAGCCTTTACAACCTTATCCTCCGTATCTGCTAATTCTTTCTGTAACTGTAAAAAGTTTGTATTTGCTTTTAATTCTGGATAATTTTCACTAACCGCCATAATACGTGATACTTCTTTGTTCAGTTCCGCATTTGCCTGATAAGATTCTTCTGTACTTGCTGCATTTAACACTTTGCTTCGCAATTCTGTCACCGCCATCAAAGTTCCTTTTTCATATTTTGCATATCCCTTTGTTGTTTCGATTAGATTGGGAATTAAATCGGCTCTTCGTTTTAATTGTACCTCAATCTGTGCTCCCTGATTCTCTACTCTGTTCTTCAATACAATTAGGCTATTATACATTTTAATTGCACATGCAATAAGTAAAATAACGATAACACCTACTACGATAAGAATAATTAAACTCATACTTTCTTTCTCCTCTCCATAATCTCAGCAACAATCTGCTGATTCTCTTCCAATACGACTGCATAGATCAAATAGTCATCCCACAAAACAACCTGTTCCTGATCTGCCTGACTTAAATTTGAATAATCATGAATGAAATTCTTCATACCATAAATACACTCTGCCATCTCATTTCCATGAGCAGTACGTCTAATCATCTTCATATTTAACGCAGTTCCTACCACGCCTGCAACCACTGCCAATGGTGAAAACAATGCAATTACCAATAAGATTAAAGCAAAGAACATTTGTGCAAGCATTGGATAGTACTGTGGATATCCACAAATATAGTTTAATAATTCTTCGTCGTTTTCACTCTCAATTGCCCGATCAAGTATCTGCTGAAAACCTGACGAACCATCCATGACACGAAAGCAAAGCCAGAATGCCACAATAAATAAAACAATCTGAAAAAGCAAGGTAATCGCACAACCAGAGCAACCTTTTTTCTGTCCCCAACTACCTATTTTGGCAATGTAGCCATCTTTTATGGTTTCCTCTTCCACCAAATGTCTCCATTGTCCATCTGTTTCCACTGAAAAAGTGTTATTTACTAATCCGTTAATCAAATAGGTATCACTTTCTCGCAGTTGTGCCTGTTCCAGATTTTCTGCTACATATCGTCCATCTATTTCTTTCAGAACTCCCATTTCCTTATACTTTAAAATAGACGCTGCCACATCCTTTTTCTGCTCAATCTTTAAATCGGATATTAAACTAATGGCTCCCGGTGATAATCCTTCCAGTTTGTCTCTATAATACTCAAAATCACTCACCGTCTGAAACGTATTATTCTGAATCATTTGCTTTTTGGCACAATAGAGCAATGCTTTTAATACCAAAAATGGAACAACACCACGTACAAATGCAGCCGTTGCACAAACTCCTACTATGATGATACCCGCAGCTAACGGGTGTTCGCTTACCATCATTCTCCCAAACAATTCACGAAACACCCATAGATTCCACAAAAAGAAACCAATGGGAATCAGCCACACAAGACGTTCTAGTAATACAAGCCGACGCAACGATTCGCTTTGAAATGTCTTTTTCTTTTTCATACTTCTCCTACTCATCCTCCCCGTAATTTGTAATATTTTGCTTACACGTTACAAGCAATCGCATTTGCTATTACTGTTCATATTCAATGCAATTTACTTAAGCTCATAATCTTATTTTACGAGTTGCACTGTCAATATAGCTGCAAAAAACTGTACGAAAGCCTCGGCACTTAATGAGCTGATGCTTTTCAGCGAGTTTAGTACCGCTAGGCTTTTGTCCAAGCGGAAGCGGGTTTTTGAAAGCTGTGTTGACATTGCAACTCCTTCGTAAAGGTTCAAGGCTTAAGTAAATGACATTGATTCACACTCTACCTGTGAACCGTAGCCATTTGATTGCAAATCACATACGACTTTATTATACACTCTTTTCCTCTTTTTCTCCATTAAAACATAATTAGAACTACAACTATCTTTCTTGCTGTCGCATTTTAGTCAACATCAATGTTACTCCAATAATTGCCGCCATAAATACTAACTGTATACCAATTCCCTGCCATACTTTTCCCTGTATGTTCGCTGGTAATGTCTGATAATCTCCCAAAAGATCATTGGTTTTAGAGTACCAGTATACAGGAAGGAACTGTGCCACTCTTTTTACCTGCTCCCCAAGTAAGCTTAATGGTACAAACACACCGCAAATAAAACATAATCCCAAAGAAAATGGTGTTACGATCATATTGACTTGTACTGCCTTTTTTACCAGTATGCCAATGAAAAATGCAAGAGATAAGGTTACTAACATCATAACAAATGTATTTGCTAAATAATAAGGTAATAACTGTGCATGAAAAAAGCTTCCTTTGGAAATATATTGTATCACACCCAAACTAAGCAACCAAAGTCCTACTCCCAACACAAGAAATGCCATCAACGCTTCTACATTTTGTCTCCACAAGGATATTGATGATATGCTCATTCTTTGCTTCATATCTTTTCGTTGAAAAACAGCTAAGATCAACCCTAAAATGGAACATAACGCAGGAATATAAAAATACGGTATCATACGCAACATTGGTGTATAGCTTTTTACGTTGGCGTTACTTTCTGAATCTTTTAAAATAGAAATTTTACTTTGCTTTTGCCCCTGAAGCTTTTCAATTGCTTCCGCTTGCGAATAACCTGCTGCTTCGTATTGCTGCACTTGCTGAAGCATTCCATTGATCTGTTGCTCCAGATACATAGCAGTACTATCCCCTGGAACTTCTGTTATTTGTACTTTTCCTTTCTTCCAATCACGATCCGTCCCAAATTCTTTTGGAATCTGTAATACAATATCTATATTATAATAGTACAATCTTTCCTGTAACTCTTCCATTCGATCTTCTTCCACTGTTACATGATGAAACTGTCCTAAATATTGCAGCAATGCCTTAGATAAGTCATTTTCTGCACGATCTACTACTGCAATATCCAAGGAATTTGCCGTATATTGCTTTTCCTCCCGACTTTTTGTTCCCTGCGCTGTCAATACAGAAATCATAGTAAATATCATAAAATACATTATTATAATATTTATATTACTTCGAACAATTTTCATATAACCATTAAATATTGTCATAACGTACCCTCCTCATCATTACAAAGGAACCTAAATATAGCAAAACAACAAGCAGAAGCATGAGTAACAAATCCTCCTGTAATCTTCCCATATCTTCATATACACCCACACAATACAAAGCATCCGAAATCAAAGATGACGGATTGATGCGATTAATAATAGGGCAATTTTGTTCTATGGTTCCTTTGATGGAAGACACCATAAGTCCAGATAAAAAACTAGATGTCAAAGATATGGTTAAAAGAATACCAATTTTAGCTCCTTCTTTTACTTTTCCTATACTTCCTACCAGCATACCAAGCGATACTCCAATCATACTACCTAATGCGGCAATCAAAACCAGATAACCGATATAATTTCCTAAATCAATCTTTAACACGCCCTTGATGTATGCCATCAACACTAACACACTTATAAATTGTACAAAAAAGGCTACAAAAACATCCACAAAAATCAATTTTGCTTTACTTGTAGATGTAATACACCTTCTGGCTCCTAAGGCTCCCACATTTGCCTGCAACTGTGATGCAGTGTCCATACCAATAAAACAACCGAACATACACGCCATACCAATCAATGCCAAAAAATACTGTGTATACGACTGCACTTCTTTTCCTGTAATCGTAGATTCTACAACCATACTTTTCCCATAATCAAACTTCATCAATTCTGACATTTTTTGAGGTTTTTCCAACATAACGGTTGTGTATACGCGCATCTGATTATTGTAACTTTCCATGACGGACTGTAAAATACTCTCCTCCAAACCAGAACCTAACACACATAGTCGAATTGGATTTTCTCCAGTAGCGATAGGTGTAACATAATAAATTCCCTTTACTTTTTTATTTTTTAAGTCCCGCTTTGCATCTTCTTCCGATTCTGACTTTACACGCAACAGTTTTTTATGCTTACTTTCTATTTGTTTTAAACTTTTGACAACCGATTCGGATTCCGTTTGATTTACTGTTTCATCAAAAACAACTGCAACGGAAATAGATGTTAAATCTTCTCCCAATCCGCTAAATGCAAAATGGAAAAACGTTGCTAATATTAGTGCAAATGCGATTGACCAAAATATTGTAGTCTTTTCCCGCAGCAAAGATAGGATGCGATATCGAAATAGTTGTAACATAGTTATAATCCGCCTTTCTGCGAAAGCCACCAATGCGTCATGAAACACCTTGGCTGATTTTCGCTTTTCTAATCTATATTTCTCTTGATATAATTCTTTTATAAGACTGACACACTACAGAACACGTGGAGGTGAGTGGCGGGGCTGTATAGCGGCGACCTCGTATAGTTATTTGTTGTCGGTCATCCGTTAAGGCATCAATGATTGGCGCATAACAGTAGCCCGTAAACTTATCTCTTCCAAAGTCGACTCGATTTTGCCGGATGACCAGTCACTGTCAATCTTATATCTACAAAATATCAGGAGGTTATTTTTTGTTTAAAATTCTCAAAAACAACTGCTGTGGACTTGATGTCCACAAAACCTGGATCTATGCCTGTATCGGTATTACTGATTCCAACAAACGCACAGAGTATAAGCAAGCTCGCTTTTCTTCCTTTACAAAAGGTTTGAACGAGTTGTGTGACTGGCTTGCTAAATACAACTGCAATGATGTCTGCATGGAATCTACCGGCAAGTATTGGATCCCAGTATTTAATATCTTGGAGAAGAATAACATCTGGGTTACTCTTTCTCATCCTAAATACACCAAACCTCAAAAAGGTAATAAGACAGATCGTAAGGATGCCAAGTGGATCTGCGATTTATATATGTGTGGAATGGTAAAACCTTCTTTTATTCCACCTGCCGACATCCGTGAATTAAGAGATTTAGTAAGATACCGTTTCAAACTCACATGTATGATAACCGGTGAAAAGAATCGTGCTCATAACAGTCTTACTGTGTCCAACTTAAAATTAGATGATGTCTTTTCTGATGTATTTGGTAAATCTTCTCGTTCCATTACGGAACAGATTTTACAACACCCCGGGGAAACTTTTGATGTAGCACCTTTTGTGGATGGCAGATGTAAAACTCCCATCGAAGAAATACAGGCTGCCGTTGATGGTGCTATCTCTACTGAACAAGCTGTGAAACTTAAACAATGTCTAAATCACATCGATGAATTAGAAATGCACAAAGCAGAAATAGAACGGGAAATCTTTCGTCTCAGTGATAAGTATGAAAGCGTTCTCAATCTTATACGAACCGTTCCCGGATTCGATAAGAACCCATTGACTGCTATTCAGGTGCTATCTGAAATCGGAGGTGATATGTCTGTTTTCCCCACAGCTAAAAACCTCGTATCATGGGCTGGATGTTGTCCTCGTAATGATC